>Ga0213918_1000017_pt1 | contig 177559 bp, 187 predicted proteins | sample McNCre217MG_FD_163422 | JGI IMG/M metagenome (GOLD analysis project Ga0213918, IMG submission 163422) | Freshwater microbial communities from McNutts Creek, Athens, Georgia, United States - 2-17 MG | ecosystem: Environmental > Aquatic > Freshwater > Creek | place: USA: Georgia | collected... | reverse complement strand
TAATACATCTTTCTGAGCATCTTCTACCCAAGCTCTAACACCTTCATTTTCAAAAATAGTTTGGCCAGCGGTTTTAGGATTAACAGCACCATCACCTTTTAAGCTAGCTCTAAAAACTTGTTTCTTATAAACAGGTAAATTAGAACGCTCCACAAATGTTCGTCGACTAGGTGACCAAGAACCTTGTTCACTATGAACCTTACCCAACTTGGCTACATCGCTCTCAAAAACCCATTGAGGTAAAGGTGCTTTTGATAGGGCCTTACCTGCATCAATATCTTGCTGAACCCACTGGGCAATTTGCAACCAACCAGCTTCCTGCCAATCTTCAAATGGCCCAGTACTCCAACCAAAACCCCAACGCATAGCAAAATCAATCTCTGCAGCAGTATCAGCAATTGACTCTAAGTGAACTGCAATGTAGTGAAAGATATCTCGAAAGATGGCCCATAGAAACTGAGCCTGCGGCTCATCTAACTCTCTTAATAAAGCAAAACGCTCATTGAGAGGTTTTTTCAAAATACGCTCCACTACCGGCAACATCTCACCAACGGAAGGGATGTACTCTCCCGATGCAGGATTCAAAACTAAGATTTCTTTGCCACTCTTTTTATAAAAACCTGCACCGGTCTTTTGGCCTAATAACCCTTTTTCAACCAAACCCTTAACAACTTTTGGCACTTTATAAACGGATGCAAATGGGTCATTCGGCAAGCTATCTTCCATCGTTTTAATAACGTGTGCCATCGTATCAATGCCAACTACGTCACTTGTTCTGAAAGTAGCCGACTTCGCACGCCCCAACTTACTACCTGTTAAAGCATCTACCGTATCAAATCCAAGATTAAAACGTTGCGCCTCAGCTAACACCGCCAAAATAGAAAAAACTCCCACCCTATTAGCAACAAAGTTAGGCGTATCTTTTGCTCGGACAACTCCTTTACCCAATACAGATGTCATAAAAGGTTCTAAAACATTCAGTAAGACAGGATCTGTATGCTCTGTTGGAATTAACTCCAATAAATGCATGTATCTAGGCGGATTAAAAAAATGAATGCCGCAAAATCTTTTCTTTAACTCTGCAGAAAACCCTTCTGATAATTTTGTAATTGAAAGGCCAGAGGTGTTCGTTGCAAAAATAGCTTGGGGTGCTAAAAATGGAGAAACCTTTTGATACAAATCATGTTTCCAATCCAGTCTTTCAGCAATAGCCTCAATAACCAAATCACAAGATGACAACAACTGTAAGTCATCTTCATAATTTGCCACTTGTATCAAGTCAACGTCAGCCTTATTCGCTAACGGCGCTGGCTTCAATTTTTTTAGGTTATCTAGCGCTTTTCTAATAATTAAGTTTTTATCTACAGGATGACCATCTTTAGATGTCGTGGGCAAATCAAACAAAATTACGGGCACATTGGCATTCACACAATGTGCTGCAATCTGAGCCCCCATAACACCCGCACCCAACACCGCTACTTTTTTGATTTGAAACGCAGACATATGACTTCCTTAAAATAAATCGGCCTCTAAGGCCATCAAACTCTCAGAACCCGCTCTAGCCACTCTAATTTGATAAGCAGTTTCAGGTAACAATTTGGCAAAATAGAATCTAGCTGTTGCTAATTTAGCCTTATAAAAATCATCACCAGAGTCTTTTTTGTCTAATGCAATCTTAGCCATCTTGGCAAATAAGAAGGCATAAACAAAATGGCCGACCACTCTTAAGTAAGGCACAGCAGCAGCGCCCACTTCATTTTTATTAGTCATTGCCTTCATGCCCAACTCTAATGTCAATTTTTTTACTTTTTCACCCACATCAACTAAAGGATCAATAAACTCACTCATATCTCTTCGGCCACCTTCTTCATCTACAAACTGCTCGACCAATTTACCGAATTTTTTTAGTTTAGATCCCATATCACCCAATACTTTCCTGCCCAATAAATCCAAGGACTGAATCGTATTAGTTCCCTCATAAATCATATTAATTCTGGCATCACGCACGAACTGCTCCATACCCCATTCTGCAATGTATCCGTGGCCGCCAAATACTTGCATGCCTTCATTAGTAGCAATAAATGCATTATCTGTAATAAATGCTTTCACAATTGGGGTCAGCAACGCCACCATGTCACCAATTTCTTCACGCTTTTTCGCATCAGCCTCTGATTGCTCAAGATCAATCATAAAAGCTACCCAGTAGGTAAATGCTCTTGCACCTTCCGCATAAGCTCGCTGCGTTAGCAGCATACGTCTTACATCAGGGTGAACAATAATAGGGTCAGCTACTTTGTCTGGATATTGAGGCCCTTTTAAACTGCGCATTTGCAAACGTTCTTTTGCGTAGATAACAGAATTTTGATAAGCCACCTCAGTTAAACCAACGCTTTGCATACCAACACCCAAACGAGCGGCATTCATCATGACAAACATCGCATTTAAACCTTTATGCGGTTCACCGACCAAAGTTCCAATAGAACCATCAAAATTCATTACACAAGTGGCGTTCCCATGAATACCCATTTTGTGTTCGAGTGAACCACAAGTCACCTGATTACTTACATCAGGCTCCCCTGCTTCATTTGGCAATAATTTAGGCACCGCAAATAATGAAATACCACGCGATCCTTCTGGCGCATGAGGTAATCTTGCTAATACTAAGTGCACAATGTTTTCACTTAAGTCATGATCACCGCTGGAAATAAATATCTTAGTGCCGGTAATTCGATAAGTGCCATCATCCACAGGCTCAGCTTTAGTTTTTAAAATACCTAGATCAGTTCCACAGTGCGGCTCTGTTAAACACATCGTGCCCGTCCACTGGCCACTGACTAATTTTTCTAAATAAGTTTTTTTCTGATAGTCCGTACCATGTGCATGCAAACACTCATATGCCCCATGTGATAGACCTGGGTACATAGTCCATGCCTGATTCGCCGAATTCATCATTTCATAGACAGCGCTATTAATTAATTGAGGTAATGCTTGGCCACCAAAATTTTCATCGCAAGCAAGTGCTGCCCATCCCCCATCAATAAATTGTTGATAAGCCTCCTTAAAACCCTTAGGTGTTTTAATTGAGCCATCATCCAATCGTTGACATCCCTCTTGGTCTCCAACTTGATTCAAAGGTAGCAATACCTCCGTACAAAATTTACCTGCCTCTTCGAGTACTTGATTAATTGTCTCTTTATCCACTTCAGCATATTTAGCCGATTTTTTAAATACGCTCTCTACATCTAACAATTCATGCATAACAAATTGCATGTCTCTTAGTGGGGCAACATATGTAGGCATTTATTTGTCTCCTCGGATATTTTTATTTTGAATGTCTTTTATTTTTTGTATCTCTATCTGTGACTATGTTTATTTTTTTATTCTGTTTTCATTGATAATTTTTTTCACTAGCTCGCTAGCTAACAGAATGCTTTTATTTAATTTCAAAAATCTTGCATCATGATGTAGCCCCAGTACAGCACTGTATATACCAAACAACATCGCCTCTGGATTGGCATCCTTTCTGAGATGACCTTCGGCTATAGATATTTTTATGGCTTTCAGTAAAGCCCTACGCCACATATCAACGCTCTCTACTAATTGATCTCTCACAGCGCCTGGACGATCATCAAATTCAACTGCACCAGATATATAAATACACCCGTTGGTTAATTCATGGATACGTAACTCCATCCATAGATCCAACATTTTCTCTAAGCGTGGCAATCCTTTTGGTTGATCTATTGCTGGCTCAAATACATTCTTTTGAAAACGTCTGTGATATTCGCGAACAACTTCTAACTGCAAATCTTCTCGCGAGCCAAAGTGAGCAAATACACCACTCTTACTCATATGCATACGGTCAGCTATTAAGCCAATAGTGAGCCCCTCTAAACCATCTCTAGCGGCAAGCTCTAATGCAGCATCTAATATGGCCGCACGGGTTAACTCACCCTTTTTTGCACCCAGCACATTTCCAGGCTTTTTACCTGATAATTGAATAACATGACTCATAGCATCTCCGAAATAGAACGACCGTTCTTTTTACGGATAATGCACTTCTTTTATGTTTTACGCAACACTCTTAAATAAGAGAATTAATCCTCTTGATTAATAAAGGCTTTATCTTTAATGCCGATAACCAAGAGACCCAGCATAAAACGCACAATTTGGTAACTCATCCAGTTAGCTAACTTTAAAAAAATAGATCGAGTCATGTAAACATCGCGATCAATAGAGCTAGCAAAGTGGTGCGCCTGATAGGAAATACGTTGCTGAATTTCTTTTACAACTTCATGATGGCGAACCACCAAATTGGCCTCATGATTTAAAAAGAAAGATAAATGATCACAATTAGAAGAACCAACAGTTGCCCATTGTTGGTCAACGACCATCGCTTTTGCATGCAGATGCCCATGACCACTGTATTCATAAATATTGATACCTGCCTCTAAAAATTGACCATATAAGCTAGGCATTGCCCAATCAAGGGCGACAAATTCGCCGCCACCTAACAACAAATTAACAGACACGCCTCTTTGAGCAGCCTTGATTAAAGACCTTCTCAATAGTTTTGCCGGCATAAAGTATGGCGAGACTAACCATATTTCTTCACGTGACTGCCCAATAGCTTTCAGATAAGCACGCTCAATATCACGACGATGATGTAAGTTATCGCGAGCGATAAATGCAATACCAGGACTAGAGCTATGTCGAATCCCTAAAAAATGCTTAGAAGTCCAAGGTAACTCTTGTTGAAAAATTCTCTTAATAATGTTTTTTGGATGCAAAGCTCCAACCTCTAGCCTTTGCCACTGTCTCAGAAAAGCAGCATGCACATCCTCTACTATTTCACCAGATACTTGAACTGCTAAATCCCAGCGCACACCTCCAATTGGCTGACCTTTAGCATCTAAATGATCATCACAAATATTAATACCACCCACAAAGGCAGCACTTTCATCAATCACCAAAAGCTTTCGATGAGTCCTAGAGAACCCATATCTTCCAAACCACCCTTTGTTGTAATAGCAGATCTCAACTCCACTTCGCAGCAACTCATCCTCAAACAATAACGGTGCAGAACCTAGCCAGTCGACAATTAACTTAACCTCAACACCACGCCTTGCTGCCAAACACAACAAATCACTTATCCGCTTAGCTTTTTCATCTGCAGAAAAAATATAAGTTTCTAAATAAATATTTTTTGTGGCGGCTTGAAGATGTTTTTCAACTGTAGGGAAATAAGTAGCCCCGCCCTCAAGAAGCACTAAGTGATCAATATTTTGCCAACGATCTTTACGTAGCAGAGACATATTGAAATTCTATTTTATTTTTAAACGCAAAATTGCTTCTTGGTTACTCGGTGAAAAACAAAGGGATGCGGCCACTGAAATAGATTCCCATCGAAATGACGTATGTTCTCTTGGGGCAAGCGTGACAGGCATACGGCTAGGTAATTCAAGCTCAAACCAATATTCTGTATTTTTAACAATTCCGGGAGGATAACGATGGCGCCATTGTGGATAGATTTCATATTCCACAGAATGATCCATAGACCTTAAAGCGCCCGATGGCAATTGATCAACATCAATGCCTGTCTCTTCTAATAACTCTCTTGCGGCAGCTTTAATAAGGGGCTCATCCATCGCATCTAAACTACCCGTTACCGACTGCCAATAACCTGGATGATCCGCTCGTTCCAACAACAGTACCTCGCTTCCAGCCGTATGAATAACGACTAGAACCGAGACTGGGATTTTCATGCAGGAACCTGTGTGTTACGCAAACGAATATGTAACTCACGCAATTGCTTTTCATCTACAGCACTTGGAGCTTGCGTCAATAAACACTGAGCTCTTTGTGTTTTAGGGAAAGCAATCACATCACGAATAGATTCTGCGCCGGTCATCATCGTCACAATACGATCTAGACCAAATGCAATACCACCGTGTGGAGGAGCGCCATACTGCAACGCATCTAGCAAGAAACCAAATTTAGCTTGAGCCTCTTCTGCGCCAATCTTTAGAGCTCTGAAGACTTGGCTTTGCACGGCCTCTTTGTGAATACGAACGGAGCCGCCACCAATTTCCCAACCATTTAATACCATGTCATAAGCCTTAGCCAAGCACTTACCAGGATCTGTTTCAAGGTAATTTAAATGCTCATCTTTAGGGCTTGTAAATGGATGATGGCATGCAACCCAACGAGCATTGTCTTCGTCGTACTCAAACATTGGGAAATCAACGACCCACATTGGCTTCCAAGCCTGCTCCATTAAACCTTTTTGTTTAGCCCAGTCAGAATGTCCAATTTTCAAACGCAAGGCACCAATTGCATCATTAACAACTTTAACCTTATCTGCACCGAAGAAAATGATGTCACCATCTTGTGCTCCAGTACGAGCCAAGATTTCTGCAACAGCTGCATCATGTAAATTTTTAACAATCGGAGACTGCAAACCATCGCGGCCTTTAGCAAGTTCATTGACCTTAATCCACGCCAAGCCTTTTGCACCGTAGATAGACACAAACTGCGTGTAATCATCAATCTCACTACGGCTAATTTCTGAACCACCTGGTACGCGCAAACCAACTACACGACCATTTTCTTGATTAGCAGGGCCTGAGAAAACCTTAAAGTCGACATCCTTCATTACATCTGTCAACTCTGTGAACTCTAACTTCACACGCAAATCTGGTTTATCAGATCCAAAACGAGCCATCGCTTCTGAGTAAGGCATCACTGGGAATGGATTAGCTAACTCCACATTCATGACTGTCTTGAAAATATGGCGCACCATGTTTTCAAATAGATCACGAATATCGTATTCGTCTAAGAAGGCTGTTTCACAATCGATTTGTGTAAATTCAGGCTGGCGATCAGCACGTAAATCTTCATCACGGAAACATTTAGTAATCTGATAGTAGCGATCAAAACCCGCCACCATTAATAATTGTTTAAATAATTGAGGCGATTGTGGCAACGCAAAAAACTGGCCATCATGAACACGAGAAGGCACCAAATAGTCACGAGCACCCTCAGGCGTGCTCTTAGTTAACATCGGTGTTTCAATATCAATAAAACCTGCAGTATCTAAATATCTGCGCGTTTCCATGGCCACGTTGTAACGCAAACGTAAATTCTTTTGCATTTGTGGACGGCGCAAATCTAAAACACGATGTGTCAAACGAGTTGTTTCAGAAAGATTGTCGTCTTCCAAATGGAATGGTGGCGTCACTGAAGCATTAAGAATATTAAGCTCATGACACAAAATCTCAACCTTACCGCTAACCAAATCATTATTCTCAGTTCCAGCTGGACGAGCTCTTACCAAGCCAATAATCTGCACGCAAAACTCACTGCGAATTTCTTCTGCCACTTTAAACATCTCTGCGCGATCAGGATCGCAGACAACTTGAACAAACCCGTCGCGATCTCTTAAGTCAATAAAAATAACTCCGCCATGATCACGGCGACGATTAACCCAACCGGCTAATGTAATTTGTTGACCGATAAGGGCTTCTGTAACTTGCCCGCACTGATGGCTACGCATTGGCATAAAACTTCCTACTTTACTGATGGTGGAACGTGATGATTAGGGGGAACTGATCCCATGGAGACGATATGTGTGAGCGCTGACTCAACACTCATATCTAATTCAATGATGTCCGCAACTGGAACAACCATAAAAAAACCGGATGTCGGATTAGGTGTCGTTGGCAAAAACACGTTTACGTGCTCTTTGCCTAACTTATCTTTAATTTCTTGAGCTGGATTACCAGTCACAAACGCAATCGTCCAAGAACCGTCTCTTGGATAGGGAATTAATACAGCTTTTCTAAACGCATTCCCTTTGCTTGAGAATAAAGTATCCGATACCTGTTTAACACTTGAGTAAATAGATTTAACAATGGGAATATGGGCAATTAAACGATCCCATAAAGCGATCCACCATTGGCCAGCAAAATTAGCTGCAAAAATACCTGTGGTGAAAATAATCGCCACAACAATCACAATGCCAACCCCAGGCAACTCTCTAAATGCTTGTAATGCAGGCTTAAGAGCTGTTGGTAAAACTGCGATTAACGCAGCCATGACGGAACCAAAAACGCCATCCAATACAGATAGCCCCCAAGTCATCACCCAAATGGTGATGGCCAAAGGAGCCCAAACAAGCATGCCAGCAATAAAATATTTTTTCATGAAGCTTGAAATTATAGGGCTTAGCCAAGCCAAATGAGCGTAAATAAGGTTCCGCCCAATAAACCACTAGTAAAAAGTATGCTGCCCCAAATAAGCTTTCTAGTCTTTTTTTGCTCTAGTAGAAGTCGCAGCATTAACCCTTCCATTTCGGATTTCTGTTCCTCTTGATGATTTTCCAACCATTTAACAATAAGTCTAGGGATAGTAGGCACTAACTTTGCCCAGTGCGGCGCCTCGTCTTTTACTCGATCAAGGAACCCCCGAATACCAATTTGCTTATCAACCCAACGCTCTAAAACTGGCTTTGCAGTTTTCCATAAATCTAGATCAGGATCGAGTTGACGCCCCAAACCCTCTACATTTAACAAAGTTTTTTGCAATAAAGTTAATTGTGGCTGAATTTCCACATTAAATCGTCTTGAAGCTTGGAATAAGCGCATCAAAACAATTCCCAAAGATATTTCTTTTAAAGGACGGTCAAAATAAGGCTCACAAACAGCTCTTACTGCGCCTTCTAATTCTTCTACCCGCGTTTCTTTAGGAACCCATCCTGATTCAATATGTAACTCAGCGACTCTTCTGTAATTACGATTGAAAAATGCTAAAAAGTTTTGCGCCAAATAATTTTTATCAGAATCAGATAAAGCGCCAACAATTCCAAAATCTAAAGCAATGTAACGCCCAAATGTTTTGGGGTCGACACTAACGAAGATGTTACCTGGATGCATATCTGCATGGAAAAAACCATCATGAAATACTTGAGTAAAAAATATTTCCACACCGTCTGATGCCAATTTTTTAAGATCAACACCCGCTGCCTTTAATTCAGGCAACCTGGAGATGGGAATGCCACGCATCCGTTCCATCACCATCACATCAAGGCCACACAAATCCCAATACATCTCAGGGATCATTAACTTATCTGAATCCTCGAAATTTCTGCGCAACTGACTAGCATTGGCTGCCTCTCGCATGAGGTCTAACTCATCATGTAAATAAGTATCGAACTCATCCACATTTTCTTTAGGTTTTAATCTCTTCCCGTCACGCCACAATTTCTCAACTAGCGTAGCCAATATTTTTAATAAAGCTAAGTCACTTTCTATGACGGGCAAAATACCTGGTCGCAACACTTTAATAGCAACTTCTTTTCCTTCCCACTCAGGATATTTTTCTGTCCCTTTCAGAACAGCAAAATGGACCTGGGCCACAGAAGCGCTAGCGACTGGCTTTTGATCGAAAGAACTAAAAACTTCTGATATTTTTTTGCCTAATGATGCTTCAATTAGCGCAACTGACTTGGCTTCAGAAAATGGGGGTACCTGATCTTGCAGTTTGGCCAACTCATCAGCTACATCTTCAGGCAATAAATCTCTACGCGTTGAAAGAACCTGACCAAACTTAACAAAAATCGGACCAAGCGCCTCTAGCGCCAACCGCAAACTCTTGCCACGAGAATACAAACTAGGCGTCAACCAAGAAACAACAGTTAAAAGTGTTTTAACCAATCCTGGCTTAAGACTATCTCTAACAATTTTCACCAAACCAAATCGCCAGAAAGTAAAAAGAATTTTAAATAGCCTTAAAAATTGCCTCACACTGATTTCTCCAACAAACGCTCAATTCTTTTCTCAATGCGATCTACATCATCACGCAAGCGACGTACATCTTCTTTATATTGATTTAACTCTTGATTAACCACTAATGTTGGTCGCTCATGAACCAAATATTCAACCATACTGTCACGCAAATCTTTTACGGCAGCTTGGCTAAGATCTTTTACTTTTTTTCCTGACTCAACCATTCGGTGAGCCATCGCATCACCAACAAGCTTAGATAAATCTTCTTCAACATCCCAACGCAACTGACTAGCCAATTTACCCATCATATGAGCCAAATCCACATCACCAGATACTTTGACATGCTGAGCTGCCATATCTTTGCCACCAGCCATATAAGCTTTAAAAAATTCAGAGCCAATCGTTAAAGTAACGTTAGCATCTCCTGAAAATGATGCATCTGCCAATGAGAAAAAAGCATTCTCATTAATAACTAATGTGGTTTTATTGATTGGCAATATAACTTGAATAGTTTTGCCAATATGTTTGCGCAAAAGCTGACCAGCCCAAGACTCTTGGGCTAGTAAATGATTGAGAGCTTTAAGAATCGTATTCAGATTAAACCAACTGTTGTATACCAGCCAATACCCAACCACCTTGGCCTTGCAATGGCTTAACTAAATTCCAAACCTCAACGAATGACTCTGCTTGAGCACCTACATTTTCACGAATCATGCCTGAGAAACGAACACTAGCAAGGTAAACATCAGAGGCCGTCTCAACACCTAATAATTCGGCCTCTAAAGTTAAAACTTCGGTTTTATTATTTTGAGAAACTCGTGCTTGCAAGTCTTGACGTAATTCCTCAAACATTTCAACTGTTGCAAATTCTTTTAGCTGTACTAAGTCACCTAAATCCCAAGCTTCCTGAAGTCGCACAAAATGTTTTTTGGCATTGGCTAAAAAAGCCTCCTGATCAAATCCGGCAATACCAGAACTCTGTGTTGGTAACTCTTGCACGGGAGCCGGTGATGCAGCCAACACCATTGGCTCCTGCTTATCGTACTGATATCCCGTATCAAATGGTTGGCTACCTGGTTGACCTGCTGAACTTGTTTTATAACCAGCTCCAGCAAATCGTCTAAATAACCACATACCCACCATAGCAATAGCCATGATGAGTAATAAACCCATAAAGAATGAACCAGCTTCTTCACCAAGACCAAAGTGAGATAAAAGCCAACCTAAACCTAAACCTGCTGCTAAACCACCCAACATACCACCCCAACCAAATTTTCTTGGAGCTTGTGGTGCAGGCATTGGCGCAGGAGCTGGCGTTGCAGGTTTTGCTGCAGCAGGGGCTGCAGCTGGAGCCGCAGGGGCGGCAGGGGCAGCCTGCTGTTTCTGCGTCACGCTAGGTGATTGTCTACCCATGCTTCTTGAGCCACCTAAACGCTTTGCATCAGCATCAAAAGAAGCGCTCAACAAAACAAAAGAAGAAAGCGCTAACCAGACGATTGTTTTCTTCATATGTATCCTCGTATTTCTTTCTTATTAAAAATGATCAGTATTTATAACCGATATGCAAGGCAACAATGCCTCCAGTTAATGAATGATATTCAACCTTATCAAAACCAACACTTTCCATCATTTTTTTTAGGGTTTCTTGATCCGGATGCATACGAATAGATTCAGCTAGATATCTATAACTTTCAGCATCGCCAGCAACTTTCTCACCCAACCAAGGCAATATCTTAAAAGAGTACGCATCATAAATAGGTTTGAGCATCTCAACAGGCTTGGAGAATTCCAACACCATGACTTTGCCACCAGGCTTAACCACCCTTAACATCTCAGCCAAAGCAACTTCTTTATGCGTCATATTGCGCAAACCAAAGGCCACAGTCGCCAAATCAAAATAATTGGATGGGAAAGGAATTTGCTCGGCATCAACTTGAACACAAGGCAAAAAATAGCCTTTATCCAACAAACGATTACGCCCATAGCCCAGCATCGAAGCATTAATGTCAGTCAACCAAACTTGGCCGCCAGTTTCGCGCTCAAGACCTACTGACTTAGCAAAACTCAAGGATAAGTCACCTGTGCCGCCAGCAATATCTAAAACTTTTTGCCCTGGCTTAACAGCAGCTTTGCTAATGGTGAAATGCTTCCAAATACGATGTAAACCACCTGACATCAAATCATTCATGATGTCGTATTTATTAGCTACAGAATGAAAGACTTCTGCAACTTTGCCAGCCTTTTCTTTTTCATCAACTGTTTTATAGCCGAAATGAGTTTGAGCCATGAATTAATGTCCGCAAGAGGATTCAGCAGCTTTCATCATGACCGCATCGCGATCGACACCAGCTGCCTCAAGTTTATCTAAATAGGCTTGCCACATAGCCCCTTGGTTTTGGCACATCTCATAAAGATAGTCCCAAGTAAAAATGCCTGAATCGTGTCCATCTGAAAAGCTTGGCTTAATCGCGTAATGTCCCACTTGATCAACGCCAACAATCTGGACATCACGCTTTCCAGTTTGCAATGTTTCTTGCCCAGGACCATGTCCACGAACTTCGGCAGAAGGAGACCATACTCGCAAAAACTCAAAGGGCAATTGATATGATCGCCCGCCTTCATAGGCCAACTCCAACACCTTTGACTGTTGTCGCACAACAATATCTTGAGGAATCGGAGTCTTAATCGTTTGATTCATGCTTAAACCAATACTCGTTCAATACCACCATGATTGGCTTTTTGAACATAATCTTCCATCCAACTCTCACCTAATAGGTGTTTAGCCATTTCAACCACGATGTAATCAGCTTTTGTTCCAGCATCCTCATCGTAACGAGACAAGCCCTGTAAACAAGATGGACAGCTAGTTAAGATTTTTACGTCACCATCAAAATTTTCACGCAAATCAGTTGCAGCTTTACGAATCTCTGCCTCTTTACGGAAACGCACTTGAGAAGAAATATCTGGGCGAGTAACTGCCAAAGTCCCAGACTCTCCACAACAACGATCATTTTTAGCAATCGATGTGCCATCAGCCATCGTAACCAAACCATTGACCGTCTTTAGTGGGTCTTGCAACTTCATCGGGCTATGACAAGGATCATGGTACATATACTTCACACCCTGAACGCTATCTAACTTCACACCCTTCTCTAGCAAGAATTCATGAATATCCACAATTCTGCATCCTGGGAAAATCTTCTCAAACTCATAACCAGCCAATTGGTCATAACAAGTGCCACAAGACACCACAACAGTTTTTACGTCCAAGTAATTTAGCGTGTTAGCCACACGATGGAATAACACTCGGTTATCCGTAATGATTTTCTCAGCCTTATCAAAATCCCCAGATCCACGTTGTGGATAACCACAGCATAAATAACCTGGCGGCAAAATAGTCTGAACACCTGTGTGCCACAACATGGCCTGAGTGGCTAAACCAACTTGGGAGAACAAGCGCTCTGAACCACATCCCGGGAAATAGAAAACAGCTTCTGTATCAACAGTTGTTGTTTTAGGGTCGCGAATAATTGGGACAATATCTGCATCCTCAATATCCAACAAAGCCCTAGCTGTTTTCTTAGGCAAGTTGCCTGGCATTTTCTTATTGATGAAGTGAATCACCTGCTCTTGAATTGGCGCACGCCCAACTGTTGCCGGCGGTTTATTGGTCTGCGCTTTAGCAAATTTCTTCAAAAGATCATGCGCTAGACGCTGAACCTTATAACCCCAGTCCATCATTAACTTACGCGTTAATTGGATAGTCTCAGGATTAGTCGCATTTAAGAAGAACATGGCCGCAGCTGCGCCCGGATTAAATTTCTTCTGTCCCATTTTGCGCAACAAATTACGCATATTCATGGTGACATCACCAAAGTCTATTTTTACTGGGCAAGGCGTGACGCACTTATGACAAACAGTACAGTGTGCGGCCACATCATCAAATGCTTCCCAGTGTTTAATTGAAACACCGCGGCGCGTTTGCTCTTCGTATAAAAATGCCTCAACCAATAAAGATGTTGCCAAAATTTTATTACGCGGGCTATATAAAAGATTCGCGCGTGGCACATGTGTTGAACAAACAGGTTTACATTTCCCGCAACGCAAACAGTCCTTAACACTAGAAGCAATTGCACCAATATCACTTTGCTGCATGATCAAAGACTCATGCCCCATCAAACCAAAACTTGGCGTATACGCATTACGTAAATCTGCACCAGCCATCAACTTACCTTTATTAAATCGACCCTCTGGATCAACCTTATTTTTGTAAGTTCTAAAATCTTGAATCTCTGATTCAGACAAATATTCAAGCTTGGTAATACCAATGCCGTGCTCACCAGAAATGACGCCATTCAAAGATCTTGCCAACTTCATAATTCTATCAACTGCCTGATGTGCATCTTGCAACATCGCATAGTTATCAGAATTCACCGGTAAATTGGTATGAACATTACCGTCACCAGCATGCATGTGTAACGCAACGAATACTCTGCTACGCAACTCACGTTTATGAATTGCCTCACACTCTTTCAAAATAGGCTCAAATGCAACGCCACTGAAAATCTTGCGTAATTCCGCACGCACTTCAAGTTTCCAAGAGGCCCTCAAGCTTCTATCTTGCAGACCTGAAAAATATTGGTCCATATTGCCAGCCCACTCTGACCAACGAGCACGAACATCAGCAATTAATTGCAAGGCCTGCGTAACGCGATCTTCTAGCAACTCAGCACTTGGTATTTCACTCGCATCATCAGCTTTACCTAGTGGCAAATTACCCTGCTTGAAGAAATCATCTAAAGCACCCAATAACTGAAGCTTATTTTTAAGTGATAACTCAATATTGATACGCTCGATACCGTCTGTGTATTCACCCATACGATCAAGAGGAATCACCACGTCTTCATTAATCTTGAACGCATTGGTGTGTTTGGCAATTGCCGCCGTTCTTGATCGATCTAACCAAAACTTTTTACGCGCTTCTGGACTAACAGCAACAAAACCTTCACCTACTCGAGTGTTAGCCATGCGAATAACTTCGCTAGCAGCTATCGCTACAGCATTCTCATCATCACCAACGATATCGCCAATTAAAACCATCTTAGGCAACACGTTGCGCTTTGACTTAGTTGCATAACCAACGGCTCTCAAATAGCGCTCATCCAAATGCTCAAGACCCGCCAAGATAGCGCCACCCTGTTTCGTTTGTTGATCTAAATAAGCCTTAATCTCAACAATACTAGGAATCGCTTCACGCGCTTGGCCAAAAAACTCTAAGCAAACCGTGCGGATTTGTTTAGGCATGCGATGCAGCACCCAACGAGCACTTGTTATCAAGCCATCACAACCTTCTTTTTGAACGCCAGGCAAACCCGCTAAAAATTTATCGGTAACATCTTTGCCTAAACCTTCTTTACGGAAGCGTTTGCCTTCAATCTTTAATTCTTCTGTTTTTAAAACTTGCTTGCCCGGTGCTTGACGACCATCAGACCAAACCAGCTTGAATGTTGCAACATCGACATCATGGATCTTGCCCATGTTGTGTTCTATACGTTCCACATCCAACCAGTTACCTTGCGGATCAACCATGCGCCATGAAGCCAAGTTGTCTAGTGCAGTACCCCACAACACAGCTTTTTTGCCACCAGCATTCATGGCAATATTTCCACCAATACAACTAGCTTCGGCTGAAGTTGGATCTACGGCAAATACATGGCCAGACTTATCCGCAGCATCTGAAACTCTTTTAGTAACAACGCCAGCACCAGAATAAATCGTGGCAACTTGTTGAGTTAAACCTGGCAATTGAATCATTTCAACTTGGCCAAGGGTTTCAAGTTTTTCAGTATTAATAACAGCCGACATAGGCGACAAAGGCACGGCGCCCCCTGTGTAACCAGTACCACCCCCACGAGGAATGATTGTTAAGCCAAGCTCAATACAGCCCTTCACTAAACCAGGAATCTCATCTTCTGAGTCAGGCGTTAAAACTACAAATGGGTACTCAACACGCCAATCTGTTGCATCAGTCACATGAGACACACGAGCCAAACCGTCATAGGCAATATTGTCAGCCGCTGTCACTTTGCCTAAAACTTTACGCACACGTTTGCGCAATGTGCCAATTCGATCAAATTCAGAATTAAAGTGCGCCACAGCATCTTTAGCAGCCACCACTAACTTGCCAACCTTATCAGCCAAGTCTGTGGTCATACGTTTTTGCACTTCACCCAAACGATGCTGTAAAGCTTCAATTAATAATTTACGACGAGCGGGGTTATCTAATAAATCATCTTGCAAGAAGGGGTTTCTTTGCACAACCCAGATATCACCCAAAACCTCATACAGCATACGAGCAGAACGTCCTGTTTTTCTACCAGACCTCAATTCATCCAAAATTTGCCATGCGTCCTCGCCTAATAAGCGAATCACAATCTCTCTATCAGAGAAAGATGTGTAGTTATAAGGAATTTCTCGCAAACGAGGAGCATTTTGAAGATGCTCGGCAAGGCTATTTAATGGCAAAGGGGCGTTCATATCGCTAGCTTTAACTAAAAGGCCATTTTAAAGGACTATGAGGGTAAATGCCTCATTCTTAATTAATGAACTGAAACCATGCCTTGATTGTGGTTATAAATCCTGCACTGATGGATGACCAAAAGCCATCTGGAACCATTAAAAGAACATAAGTCATTGTCAAATAACGCAATAACTTACCAATGGCCATATAAATTAAGCAAGAAACCCAAGATAAGCGCAACCAACCAGCAACAGCACACAATGGGTCTCCAACCACCGGTAGCCAAGAGAGTAGTAGCGCTGGCGGGCCCATTCGCTCAAACCAACGCAATAACTTGTGTTCCCTAGCTCCTAAGTATTTTTCTTGCGCCTTACTCCCCGCATAACCCATCAACCAGTCCACCATGCCACCCAAGGTATTTCCCACAGTAGCAACAACGATAGCCCACCCCAACATCTCTGGATTTAATTTAATGTAACCAAATAAAACCGGCTCTGACCCCATAGGTATAAGGGTTGCAGAAACAAAAGAAATAGTGAACACCGCCGGTAACCCGACTATCGGTAGCGAGAGCCACACTAAAAAATTATGCAGTTGAGTTTCCATGTTTGGTCATTTTAGGTCTTTGCCGTGATACGCTCACAGAATGCCAAAAGATTATTTAAGAAAAATTCTAACTGCGAAGGTCTACGATGTTGCGCGTGAAAGCGAGCTTCAAGTAGCCCCACACCTATCATCACGCCTTAACAACAAAGTTTTACTAAAGAGAGAAGACAACCAGCCCGTTTTCTCATTCAAGTTACGTGGTGCGTATAACAAAATGGCCCATTTAGGGGTCAGCGAGCTAAAACGAGGAGTCATTGCTGCCTCAGCAGGCAACCATGCCCAAGGCGTTGCTCTATCAGCTGCAAAATTAGGGTGCAAGGCCATCATTGTCATGCCTACCACCACCCCACAACTAAAAATTGATGCCGTACGCGATCGCGGTGGCAACTCTGTGGAAATTGTTCTACATGGAGAGTCTTATAGCGATGCCTACCAACACGCACTCTCTCTAGAAAAAAAACATAAGCTAACTTTTGTTCACCCATTTGATGATCCTGATGTGATTGCTGGACAAGGCACCATTGCCATGGAAATCTTGCAACAGCATCAAGATCCCATCCAGGCTGTTTTCCTCGCCATAGGAGGAGGAGGTCTCATATCAGGAGTGGGCGCTTACATCAAATCTATTCGCCCAGATATTAAAGTAATCGGCGTACAGACAGTTGACTCTGATGCCATGAAAAAATCCCTCGAAGCCGGACGTCGAGTGGAATTAAAAGAAGTCGGGCTATTCTCTGATGGAACGGCTGTAAAGATGGTTGGCAAAGAAACTTTCCGACTTTGCCAACAAGTGGTGGATGAAATCATCACGGTGGATACAGATGCCATTTGCGCTGCCATCAATGATGTTTTTACTGACACAAGAAGTATTCTTGAGCCAGCGGGAGCGCTTGCGCTTGCCGGTCTAAAAGCTTATGTAGAACGTGAAAAATGTAAAGATCAAACGCTAATAGCGGTTGCCTGTGGGGCCAACATCAATTTCAACCGACTCAGATTCGTAGCAGAACGAGCTGAAGTTGGTGAAGCTAGAGAAGCAGTATTTGCAGTTACGATTCCAGAAGAACGTGGATCATTTAGACGTTTTTGCGAACTTTTGGGTGAACGCAATGTCACTGAATTTAATTACCGCATTGCAGATGCTGCTAAAGCGCATATTTTTGTGGGCATTGCTACACAAAAAGCTAGCGATAGCACGCAAATTGCCAAATCTTTCAAAAAATCGGGGTTTGACACCATTGATTTAACCCATGATGAGCTAGCTAAGTCACACTTAAGGCATATGGTTGGTGGCAGATCGCAATTAGCAAAAGACGAATTGTTGTATCGATTTGAGTTTCCTGAGAAACCAGGTGCGTTAATGAGATTTTTAACAAGCATGGCGCCCAACTGGAATATTAGTCTCTTCCATTACCGCAACCATGGCGCTGACTACGGCAAAATTTTAGTTGGCATACAAGTACCACCTAGCGACAAAAAAGAACTTAAAAAATTCTTGGGTAATCTTGGTTATCCCCACTGGGAAGAAAGTAATAATCCAGCCTATAAACTGTTTTTGGCGTAAATATGGCTTTTTCACTAGAAGGCAAACTGGTTGTTGCAATCTCTTCAAGAGCGCTATTTGATTTTGAAGAAGAGAATCAAGTGTTTGAAGCTAGTGATGACAGCGCCTACATGCAACTTCAACTCAACAGGCTTGACTCACCCGCCAAGCCTGGGGTTGCTTATGCTCTCGTAAAAAAATTATTGCGCTTTAATACGCCAGCTGAGCAAAATGTGGAAGTAGTTATCCTTTCTAGGAATGACCCTGTCAGTGGATTGCGTGTGTTTCGCTCAGCAAAAAGTAATAACTTGGCAATTGAAAGAGGTGTTTTCACAAGAGGTCGTCCGCCCTATCACTACCTCAAATCTCTTCAAGCCAATTTATTTCTTTCAGCTAATGAAGATGATGTTCGCGCAACCCTTGCTTCAGGGTTTCCCTCAGCGATGGTATTTCCGCAAAGTAGACAATTAGCAGAGTCTCATCCTAATGAAATTCGCATAGCCTTTGACGGTGATGCTGTTTTATTTTCAGATGAAGCAGAACAAGTGTTCCAGAGCGAAGGGCTGGATGCATTCGTTGCTCATGAAAGTAACAAGGTTGAGACACCTCTACCGCCAGGCCCATTTAAACCATTATTAGAAGCCCTTCATAGATTGCAATCAGTAGCTGCTAGTAATGACATGAAAATAAGAACTGCACTAGTCACTGCCAGATCAGCCCCCGCTCACGAAAGAGCCATTAGAACTTTAATGGCCTGGGGCGTCGCCGTAGATGAAGCGATGTTCTTAGGCGGTTTACCAAAAAAAGATTTCCTAAAAGAATTTGAGCCTGATTTCTTCTTTGATGATCAAACTGGGCACTGTGAGCTCGCTGCTGATGTAGCACCGACAGGGCAAGTTTTATCAGGCATCGCCAATCAACCTAAATAATATGAATCGCTTAGATCAGGCACCTCTTGGAAAAAATTCGGATAACCCGAGTCAATATAGTCCCGAGCTTTTATTTCCCATCAGCCGCACCACCAATAGATTAGCTTTAGGTATTGAATCTAACGCTCTACCTTTCTTTGGTGTGGACATTTGGAACGCTTACGAATTAAGTTGGCTCAATACCAAAGGCAAGCCACAGATTGGCATTGCCACTTTTATGGTTCCCGCAGACTCTCCTAACATCATCGAATCAAAATCATGGAAGTTATATCTAAATAGCCTTAACAACCATGCATTTGATTCTGAAGAATCACTGATCAAAACACTTCGCACAGACTTATCTGCCGTCGCAGGCGCATCAGTCAGCGTTAAGATAGCCAAACCCGACATGCTTGCCAAAACTGGCATGAGAGAACTTCAAGGCAAGCTACTTGATCGCTTAGACATTGATATCAACACCAATGAACAGCCTCGCGCAGAACTATTAAGTGCTGACCATACACAACCACCCGTTGATGAATGTTTGGTCACTCATTTATTACGATCTAGCTGTCCAGTCACAGGTCAACCTGACTGGGCTAGTGTTCAAATCAATTATGTTGGTGGGCAAATCAATGAAGAAGGACTCTTACGCTACCTGATTGCCTTTAGGGAACATCAAGAGTTCCACGAGCATTGTGTCGAAAAAATATTTGTAGATATCAAAAAAACATGCCGCCCTACTAAGTTATCGGTTTATGCCCGATATACCCGCAGAGGCGGCATTGATATCAATCCATTTAGAACTGATTACAACGCAGAGTGGCCAGACAATACTCGCCACTCACGTCAATAATCAAAATGGAATATCGTCGTCGATATCGCTAATGTTGCTTGGTGCAGCGCTTGGTCTTGACTGAGGCATAGTAGCAGAACTGCCGCCCATATCAGAAGAAGCACCGGGAGCTTTACCGCCCAACATTTGCATCGTCTCAGCAACGATTTCAGTAGAGTACTTCTCTTGACCACTTTGGTCCGTCCATTTACGCGTGCGCAAACGACCCTCTACATAAACTTGAGATCCTTTTCTTAAATATTTTTCCGCAACTTCTGCAACTTTTCCAAAGAAAGCAACTCGATGCCACTCAGTGTTTTCACGCATCTCACCTGATTGCTTATCTCTATATCTATCTGTAGTCGCAATAGAAATATTAGTAACTGCATCGCCACTTGGTAAGCGACGAGTCTCTGGATCACGGCCAACATTACCCACAATAATTACTTTATTTACCGATGCCATTTTTGTCTCCCGAAGAAAATTTGTTGTTCCGATTAAGAATGTCGTATGAGCTTTAACACCCTTAAAAAACTATGATGAAGTTTGTTTAGGTGGCAATTCACGCATTCCGAAACTGATTATAAGCCACATAAAAATCGCTCCTGAACACGCATAAAAAACTGCTGACTCACCCTTTGTTTGAAGGATCCAGCCACCTAATACGCCCCCCAAGAAAAGCCCTGTTGATTGTGTGGTGTTATAGATACCCAATGCAGTTCCTTTAGCGTGACTGGCCCAACGAGAAACCAATGAAGGTTGCATAGCTTCCAAAATATTGAAGCCAACAAAATAAATCAGCACTGCCACGGCAAGCATTAAAAGAGATGCTGAGTTAGCCATCATTAACTGAGCAACTAGCATCGCCATAATTCCAAAGATAAAAGCTGGTTTCATTTTTTTGCGGCGCTCACTCACCATAATGACGAGCCCCATAAATACAAAAGAAATTAATACCGCTGGCAAATACAAACGCCAATGCGCATTTAACGGTAAATCAGCTCTAACTAATAAGCCCGGCAAAGTCATAAACAAAGCAACTTGGGCAGCATGCAAAATCAAAACACCCACATTCAGCCTCAATAAATCTTTATTGAAGAAAATTTCTGAAAATTTCGCGGTAAATGGTGATTTAGCCACCGTTTGTTGCGCCGGCACAACAAACACAGCAAGCAAAATAGCTCCTAGACCTAATAAGCCCATCAAATAAAACATGCCATTTAAGCCAATTAGCTCATGCAAAGGAGCAGCTATAACCAAGGATAAGGCAAAAGTTAGCGCAATACTGCCTCCCACCATCGCCATCGCCCGAGTTCTAGTCTCTTCCCTTGTTAAATCAGCCAACCAAGCAGTAATAGCAGCAGAAATGGCACCTGCGCCCTGAATAGCCCTACCGACTGTAATCCACGCCAAATCATCATGGCTGGCTGCGATTAAAGCGCCCAAAATAAAGAGCATGAGGCCTACGGCTACTACTGGGCGACGTCCATACTTATCCGATAACATACCCAATGGAATATGTAAGCAGGCCTGAACCATGCCATAGATACCTAAAGCTAGACCAACCAAGGTCGCCTGATCCCCTCCCGGCAAGGCTTTAGCGTGCATGCTAAATACCGGCAAGATTAAAAATAGCCCCAACATACGTAGGGCAAAGATGCCTGACAAGGCTAAAGCTGCACGAAGTTCTGATCTTTCCATAAAGAAGAGCTATATTAACTGGTTAAACAAAGAAAAGTCATGGATACGATAAAAATTAGAGGTGCTCGCACCCACAACCTAAAAAACGTCAACCTGGATATCCCCAGAGACCAACTAGTTGTTATTACTGGATTATCAGGCTCCGGCAAAAGCTCACTAGCATTTGATACCCTTTATGCAGAAGGGCAGCGCCGCTATGTGGAATCTCTTTCTGCCTATGCTCGCCAGTTCCTACAACTCATGGAAAAACCAGATGTTGACTCAATTGAGGGATTATCGCCTGCAATTTCGATTGAGCAAAAAGCCACCAGTCACAACCCTAGATCAACCGTAGGTACCGTTACTGAAATACACGACTATTTACGTCTACTTTTTGCCAGAGCCGGCACCCCCCATTGCCCAGACCATGAATTACCGTTAGCAGCCCAAAGCGTTTCGCAAATGGTTGATTCAGTAATGGCACAACCGGAAGATACCAAATTAATGATTTTGGCACCCGTCGTTAGCGAACGCAAAGGCGAGCATGTTGATTTATTTGAAGATCTACAAGCTCAAGGCTTTGTACGTTTCAGAATTAGATCTGGTGGTGGAGCTGCACAGCAAGCAGAAGCAAAAATCTATGAAGTGGATGCTCTCCCCAAATTAAAGAAAAATGACAAACATTCGATTGACGTAGTCGTAGACCGCATTAAAGTTAAAGCTGATATACAACAACGCCTTGCCGAGTCATTTGAGACAGCTCTACGATTAGCCGATGGTCGTGCGATTGCACTTGAGATGGATACTGGCAAAGAACAACTTTTTTCTAGCAAATTCTCTTGCCCGAGTTGTTCGTACTCACTACAAGAGCTAGAGCCAAGATTATTTTCCTTCAACAATCCAATGGGTGCCTGCCCAAGCTGTGATGGCCTAGGACAAATTAGCTTTTTCGATCCCAAAAGAGTGGTGGCTCACCCAGAGCTTTCTCTAGCCTCTGGTGCTATTAAAGGATGGGATCGTAGAAATCAGTTCTATTTCCGTTTGTTGCAGAATTTAGCGAAACATGCTCAATTTGATTTAGAAACTCCATTTGAAGAATTACCTAAAAAAGTACAGGATTTAATTCTTTATGGCTCAGGCAATCAAGAGATTCCTTTTGAATATCTAAATGAAAAAGGTAAAACAATTATTCGAGAACACAGCTTCGAAGGAATCGTTGCGAACTTCCAACGTCGCTATAAAGAAACGGACTCGATGACGGTTAGAGAAGAGCTTGCCAAGTACCAAAACAACAAGCCTTGTCCGGACTGCAAAGGAACTAGATTAAAAACTGAAGCACGTAATGTCAAAGTAGGCGAAGGCTCACAGGCCAGAGCCATTTATGAAGTGAGCAATTTGCCACTGGGTTCTGCCCTCAATTATTTCAAGACACTTGAACTAAAAGGCAATAAGAAAGAAATCGCAGGAAAAATTGTTGCTGAAATTGGCTCAAGACTTAGCTTCTTAAATGATGTCGGTTTAGATTATTTATCACTTGACCGCAGTGCTGACACGCTATCAGGCGGCGAAGCGCAACGCATTAGATTGGCCTCGCAAATTGGTTCCGGCTTAACAGGCGTGATGTATGTACTAGATGAACCATCTATTGGATTACACCAAAGAGACAATGATCGACTTATTGGAACGCTCAAGCACCTGCGCGATTTAGGCAACTCAGTTCTAGTAGTTGAACATGATGAAGACATGATTAGAGCCTCTGATTATGTGATTGATATTGGTCCTGGCGCAGGTGAGCATGGTGGAAAAATTATCGCTGAAGGAACACCTAAACAAATTCAGGACAACCCAAAATCTTTAACAGGGGCTTATCTATCAGGTAAAGAAGGTATTGAAGTACCCAAGAACCGCTTATCGCCAGGCGAGAAATACCTAAAAATTATTGGCGCATCTGGCAATAACCTGAAGAATGTTGATATTGAAATCCCGCTTGGTCTACTGACCTGCGTGACAGGCGTCTCAGGATCTGGAAAGTCCACACTGATCAATGACACGCTTCATCATGCAGTTGCGCAGCATCTGTATGGTTCTAATGCTGAGCCAGCCACACACAAAGAAATTCAAGGTCTTGAGCACTTTGACAAGGTTATTAACGTCGACCAATCTCCAATTGGCCGAACACCGCGCTCTAACCCCGCTACTTATACAGGGCTATTTACGCCTATCCGCGAATTATTCGCTGGCGTTCCCGCAGCTAGAGAACGCGGCTACGAAGCAGGGCGCTTCTCTTTTAACGTGAGAGGCGGACGTTGCGAAACTTGCGAAGGCGATGGCGTTCTAAAAGTAGAGATGCACTTCCTTCCTGATGTCTACGTGCCTTGTGATGTTTGCCATGGCAAGCGATATAACCGTGAAACCTTAGATATTCGCTACAAAGGTAAAAACATTCATGAAGTTTTATCAATGACCATTGAGCAAGCTCATGATTTCTTCGACGCAGTGCCTACGGTTAAAAGAAAACTTAAAACACTATTGGATGTAGGCCTTGGCTATGTCAAGCTAGGCCAAAGTGCCACAACCCTCTCAGGCGGCGAAGCACAGAGGGTCAAACTTTCTTTGGAATTATCAAAAAGAGATACCGGAAGAACACTATACATTCTTGATGAGCCAACGACTGGGCTTCACTTCCACGACATTCAATTGCTACTCAAAGTTATCCACACCCTGAAAAAGCATGGGAATACAATCATCATCATTGAACATAACTTAGATGTTATTAAGACAGCAGACTGGATTATTGATTTGGGGCCAGAGGGTGGTGGCGGTGGCGGCGAAATTATTGCCACAGGCACTCCAGAAGATGTTGTAAAAGTAGCGAAAAGCTATACAGGCAAATACCTTGCCCCCTTATTGAAATAAGGTTAAAGACCTATACTCTTACTTATGGCAAATTTAACTACTCAACAAAATCAAAGAGCCATTGAATTAGCTCAAGAAACTCTTCAAATTGAAGGGGATGCAATCCTTAATTTGAAAAGAAACTTAGCATCTACAAATGCCGAGCAATTTGCTCACGCCATTGAACTTCTACTTGGCTGCAAAGGAAGAATTGTTGTTTCAGGTATCGGCAAATCCGGGCATATTGGTAAAAAAGTAGCAGCTACTTTTGCCTCAACAGGCTCTCCCGCTTTTTTCGTACACCCAGCTGAAGCAAGTCACGGTGACTTGGGGATGGTGACACAACACGATGTATTTGTTGCATTCTCCAACTCTGGTGAAACGAGTGAGCTAACGGCCATCGTGCCAATTATCAAAAGAACGGGTGCCAAGCTCATTGCCTTAACTGGCAATCCTTCATCAACATTAGCTGAATTAGCGGATGCCCACATTAATGTGGGCGTTGAAAAAGAAGCTTGCCCACTTAACCTTGCGCCAACAGCTAGCACAACTGCGGCTCTAGCAATGGGCGATGCATTAGCAGTAGCACTTTTAGATGCTCAAGGATTTAAGCCAGAAGATTTTGCGAGATCTCATCCAGGCGGTAGTTTAGGTAGAAAGTTATTAACTCACGTTCGCGATGTGATGCGTAGCGATGCAGAATTACCTAAAACAAAATTGGATGCCAGCATTACTGATGCCTTATTGGAAATTACTGCAAAGCGCATGGGCATGACGGTGATTATTGATAACCAGGACAAAGTTGTTGGCATATTTACAGATGGTGATTTACGTCGATTAATTGAAAAAAACAATCAATTCCAAAACACCTCACTCAAAGAAGCCATGACACCGAACCCGCGCACCATCTCTCCAGATGTATTAGCTGCAGAAGCCGTTGAAATGATGGAACGTCATCGTATTAACCAACTAGTTGTAGCAGATGCCAATGGTCACTTAATCGGCGCCCTTAACCTTCATGATCTTTTTGCAGCACAGGTGATCTAATGAGCAACGCTTTTCAAGACATGGTGACAAATCCATTAAGCAATTACCCACAAGCTTTAGAAAGAGCTGAAAAAGTAAAGCTGTTAGTTCTAGATGTGGATGGCGTATTAACCAATGGCAGCTTATTAGTTGGCCCGGATGGCAAAGAAGCCCTCAAAACATTTGACAGCCTAGATGGTCATGGTATCAAGCTACTTCAATCTGTCGGCGTTATCGTTGCCATCATTACAGGAAGAAGCTCAGCCATGGTTGAGGGTCGCGCAAAAGAATTAGGCATCAAACATGTACAAATGGGTGTCACCAATAAATTAAATGCTCTTAATTTATTACTTCAAGAAACGGGGCTCTCTTTATCTGACTGTGCTGGTATGGGTGATGACTGGCCAGATTTAGTCATACTACCTAAAGTTTATTTTTCAGCCTGCCCCGCTCAAGGACATGAAGAAGTTAAAAAACGTGTCCACTATATCGCGCAGCGCTCAGGAGGTGCTGGTGCTGTTAGAGAAATATGCGACCTGATCCTAAAAGCTCAAGGCCACTATGACCGCTTATTACAAGAAGCACTCTAATAGATGAACTACCTAAGCACCATTCTCAGATTCATGCCCGTAGCGCTAATGGGCATACTGACGCTTGGTACTTATTGGATGGTTCAACTCACCACACCAGATAGTCCATCTAACAAATCAAAAAGCCATGTGGCTGATTACACATTAGACGAAGTGACCATCACGACGCTAGACCCATCAGGCGAAACAAAATATAGAATTGTTGGCACAAAGTTAACTCATTATGAAGATGATGCAAGCTCAACCTTAACCAACCCTATAGCAAGAAGATTTCACCCATCGAAACCACCAACAACTGTCAAATCAGATCTTGGCCTGATGAATGGAGAAATGTCTGTTCTTGAACTTATAGGTAATGCCACGCTAACAAGACCTGCTCAACCGGCGACACTAACAGAAGCAGGAAGTGCACGTTTGTTCATGAGTTCAGCTAGCTTCACTATCTTATTAAACGAAGATATTGTTAAAACAAAATTACCAGTTGTACTTGAGCAAGGCCTATCAATCATGTCTTCAGAAGAAGGCGCTATCTTTGATAACGTACATCAGCAATTAACCATGGTGGGTAAAGTGCGCGGTCGCATTGAATCAGAAACTAAAAAAGGGCCCTAAGTGTTGAGATCTTTTTTAGTTACCATCCCGCTAGCGCTATTAAGCATCGCTCCGCAATATGCTTTAGCTGAGCGCGCAGACAAAGATAAACCTATTGCCTTAAGCTCTGAAAAAGCATCGTTTGATGATGTGAGGCAAATTTATATCCTAGAAAATAATGTTTTGCTGATCAAAGGCACTCTAATTATTAAGGGCGACAAAGCTACCGTTAAAGTCGATCCAGAAGGCTATCAATTTGCAACTATCATTGCAAAACCAGACTCACTAGCCAACTTAAAACAAAAACGCGACACAGGCATTGATGAATATATTCAAGGCTTCGGTGAAACAATTGAATACGATGCAAAAACTGAGACTGCCGTACTAATTGGTAAAGCCCAAATGAGTCAACTCACCGGTATAAAACTATCAGATGATCTCCATGGAGATAAAATTCACTATGATGGCGTCACTGAGAAATATCATGCAATCTCTTCCGAATCAGTGAAGTCCATGCTCTCACCACGTAGAAAAGATAACCAAGGAAATACCCAACGATGACCTCTACCCTATCAGCATCAGGCCTTCAAAAACGATATGGAACGCGTACGGTTGTTAAAAATGTTGGGTTAGAAGTTAAGAGTGGCGAGGTCGTTGGTTTGCTAGGCCCTAATGGCGCTGGAAAAACTACGTCTTTCTATATGATTGTTGGCTTAGTGCCACTTGATGGTGGCGAAATTAGTTTAAATGGTCAAGAAATTAGCCACTTACCCATTCATGAACGAGCAAAACTAGGCCTATCTTATCTACCTCAAGAAGCTTCTGTTTTTAGAAAATTGAATGTTGAAGAAAATATTCAGGCCGTTTTAGAACTACAAGAAATTGACGGGAAACCACTTTCAAAGCAAGAAATTGAGAGTCGCTTAGAAAACCTATTACAAGAACTGCAAATCGGTCATCTTCGAAAAAACCCAGCCATGTCCTTATCAGGTGGCGAAAGACGACGCGTTGAAATTGCTAGAGCGCTTGCATCGCAACCCAAATTTATCTTGTTAGATGAACCATTTGCTGGCGTTGACCCAATTGCAGTTGGCGAAATTCAAAGAATTGTAAGATTCCTAAAAGACCGTCAGATCGGCGTACTCATTACAGACCACAATGTACGTGAAACATTGGGTATTTGCGACCATGCTTACATCATTAGTGAGGGTACCGTTTTAGCATCAGGTGAGCCAGAAAGCATCATTGATAACGAGGCAGTCAGAAAAGTTTACTTAGGTGAAAACTTTAAGATGTAAGCATAAAAATAATTAAGCAATTTTCATACCAATACTTCATTGTCAGGGCTAAAATGGCTCAACAATGAAAGCAAGTCTTAACTTAAGGTTTTCACAAAACCTAGCTCTCACCCCCCAACTACAGCAGTCCATTAAGCTTCTGCAGCTATCTGCATTTGAACTCGAACAAGAGTTAATTCAAGCGGCAGAAACCAACCCCTTAATTGAGTATGAGCCACCAACAGAGCGCGCGACCACAGAGCCCATTGCTCAACTCTCCCATCGCATAACCAATAACAGCAAAAGTAATTCTGACTGGGATGAAGATGATGATCGCTTTGCCTGCTTAGCGAGCACTGAAAGCCTTTTAGATCACCTAATTCAACAAATTAGAGTAATGAGGTTATCTAACGCAGAAAAAAGCTTAATGGGGCTTTTAGCAGGCAACCTAGATGAAAGAGGCTTTCTACCCATTGAACTAGACGACTTAGTTGAAGAAATTAATGATGCTATTGATTTAGAAGACGGCTCGCCCAAAGAACAACTAAACAGAGCATTAACTCGATTACAACATCTAGATCCTCCAGGCGTGGGCGCTAGAGACCTCGCTGAGTGCCTTAAGCTTCAACTAGAGCAAATGCCCGAACCTTTCAAATTAGAAATAGCATGGGTTCATGCACACAAGATTTGCTGCGATCACATTGAATTACTAGCCAATCGAGACTGGGGAAAATTAAAAAAAATATTAAGAGCTACCGAACCAGAGATTGAAACAGCCGTAGCACTGATTAAAAATTTACGACACAACCCTGCTGCCCCATTTGAACAAAATGCAGAAACCATGCTTATTCCAGACGTTATTGTCAAAAAAGGGAAAAACGGCTGGCAAGTTATTTCCAACCCAGATGCCCAACCTAAGATAAGCATTCATGAAGAGTACGCAAAAGTTATTAAGGGCAATAAAAACCGAGAAGATATAGGTAGCCTTGGGCAAAAATTACAAGAGGCTAGATGGCTTGTTAAAAATGTGCTACAAAGAAGCGAAACCATATTAAAAGTAGCTAAAGCTATCGTGGATAGACAACAAAACTTCTTCAATCATGGCGAAATAGCCATGAGGCCATTAGTTCTGCGAGAAATTGCAGATACGTTAGGCCTGCATGAGTCGACTATCTCAAGGGTAACAACCCAAAAATACATGGCCACCCCCTTAGGTACTTATGAATTTAAGTATTTCTTTGGCAGCCAAGTTAGTACAGATGTTGGTGGTAGCGTCTCATCAACAGCTATTCGCGCCGTTATCAAACAATTAGTTGATGAAGAAGATGCCAGAAGCCCCCTCTCAGATACACAAATTGTGAATTTACTTGCCGCCAAAGGATTTGTGATTGCAAGAAGGACCATTGCCAAATACAGGGACTCTCTACGCATCCCTGCAGTTCATTTGCGTAGAAAATAAAAACTTGGAGCAAAGCATGAATCTAAAAATTAGTAGTCATCACGTAGAAATAACGCCAGCTATGCGCTCACATTTGGAAAACAAACTATCGCGCATCTCGCTCCACTTTGACCAAGTTCTGTCAATTTCAGTAGTTCTATCAATTAATAATGAAAAAGAGAAGGAACTTCACAATCATGCTGAAATCACCCTCCATCTAAAGGGCAAAGACCTTTTCGCAGAGGCCCACCACAGCGATATGTATCACGCTATGGACATGGTTGTTGACAAACTAGATAGGCAAGTTCTTAAGCACAAAGAAAAAGTTCAAGCTCATCATCATCAAACCCTGAAAAACACTTGATTAAATAGGCCAAGGCGCTCTTATAATGCACTGCACACATGAACGCCTTAGCCCAACTTATCACCACCAATAATATCGCTCTAGATATTGAAGCCTCTTCACAAGAAGAGCTTTTCCAATTTGCAGGACAACTTTTTCAAGATGTCTACGGCATTTCCTCAGAATTAGTTCGCTCATGTCTACAAGATAGAGAGAATTTAGGCTCCACAGGCCTAGGAGGAGGGATTGCCATCCCCCATGGGCGCGTTAAGAACTTATCTGAGGCTCACCTAGGTTTTATCCGCTTAAAACACGGCATTGACTTCAAGTCGCCTGATGGCATTCCTGTTAGGGTGCTAGTGTTAATGCTTGTTCCAGAGCAAGCGACACAAAATCACCTCGAAATATTGTCACAAGTAGCTCAAGTTCTCTCTGATAAAGACACAAAAGAGTTACTATTTACGGAAACTAAACTAGAGAATATCCATCAATTATTGACCGCCTGGAAAAAATAACATGACCCAGCCTCTAAATTTAGCGGGTGTAACAGCCCAATCTTTATTTGACGATAACTCCTCTGAGCTAAAGTTAAGTTGGATTGCAGGGCTTGAAGGGGCTGATAAAAATTTTGATCCAGAGGCAGTTAAGCTAGCCTCATCTTCATCTGACCTAGTTGGACACTTAAACTTAATTCACCCAGATCGGATGCAAGTGTTTGGCATCCCTGAAGTTAACTATTACGAGAAACTAGACCCTGAAAATAGAAAACGTCAGCTAGCCGGCCTTATCTCACTTAAACCACCCTGCCTGATTGTGGCCGATGGTTGCGATCCACACGACGATATCGTTCTTTATTGCCAACGATCTTCAACGCCATTATTTAAATCGGCTATTTCCGCAGCCACAGTCATCGACCATTTACGCTCTTACCTAACCAAAATTGGTGCGCCACGCTTAACGATGCATGGCGTATTTATGGATATTTTAGGAATGGGCGTTTTAATTACTGGTGACTCAGGGCTTGGCAAAAGTGAGTTAGGGCTAGAGCTTATCTCAAGAGGCCACGGCTTAGTCGCCGATGATGCTGTAGATTTTGCGCGCTTAGGTCCAGACTATGTTGAAGGACGCTGCCCACCTATTCTAAGAAACCTACTTGAAGTGCGTGGACTTGGATTACTAGATATTCGCACCATCTTCGGTGAAACCGCTGTTCGCCGGCGCATGAAACTTAGATTGATTGTTCAGTTAGTTAGAAGAACTGATGGCGAATTTGAACGCTTACCTATCGAAGGTCAATCGGTTGATGTGTTGGGCATCCCGATCAGAAGCGTAAAAATTCAAGTGGCAGCCGGTCGAAACTTAGCGGTACTAGTTGAAGCAGCTGTGCGCAATACTATTTTGCAATTACGCGGCATTGATACCTTAAAAGAATTTATGGAACGCCAAAGAAAACTAATGAGCGCTGACGAGTCTAGTAAAAATCAAGGCCGCCTGCTTTAACCATCATGCGTATCTTTATCATCACCGGCATTTCTGGCTCAGGTAAATCTGTAACACTTAATGCACTAGAAGATGCAGGCTATGACTGCGTCGACAATTTACCTGTTAGCTTTATTCATGACTTAGCAGAATCGCTCAGCAAGCAAGGTCGAGAGAAATTAGCAATTGCCGTTGATGCAAGACGCGGGCACTCCATCAAAGAATTGCCTGACGTCATTGATAAGTTAAATAAAAATCATGATGTGCGCGTGTTATTTCTCAATGCCAATACTGAAACTTTGGTACAGCGCTACTCCGAAACAAGAAGGCGTCACCCACTCTCGCAATCTGATGACACACGCGCACCACAAGTTGCTCTTATAGATGCGATAGAAAAAGAACGAGAACTTTTATCAGAGCTTGCTGAAACAGCACACAACATTGATACCAGCCACATTAAAGCTCACACACTTAAATCCTGGATACAAGATCTACTGAAAGATGAGCGCCCAGGCCTGACCATCTTATTTGAATCATTTGGCTTCAAACATGGTGTGCCACGAGATGCTGATTTGGTTTTTGATGTCAGATGCCTACCCAACCCACACTACGACCCTCAGCTTCGTCCGTTGACAGGCAATGACCCTGAAGTAGCCAATTTTTTAAGGGAGCACTCTGAGGTTCAAGCTATGGGCGATGATATCCGTCGCTTTGTAGAAACATGGCTCCCAAAATATCAAGCTGACCGTAGAAGTTACTTAACTATTGCCATTGGCTGTACCGGTGGACAACACCGATCAGTTTATATATCTAACTGCCTTTTTGAATATTTTCAAAAGCGCGTTCAAATTAATGACGGCGGAAATGTACATTTACTCAAGCGTCATCGCGAGCTTGAATTAAATTCAGCAAAATAATTCGAATAGGCTTAGGCACACCTAAAGATAAAGCCTCTTCAAACTCAAACCACTGCTGATTCTCAGTTAACGAAATTCTTTGCTTTTTTAATTGAAGCCTCATCGGTGTAATAGTTAAACGCCGATGAGTCAGAACATGATTGACCTTATCCAAGGCCCGAGCCTCATTAGCAACAGCAACATTTAATTGTTCTGGGAAAGACCACATGCCCGCCCAAATACCTTGATTAGGCCTCTTCTCCAACAGCACCTTAAGTACTTTATCTTTTTGCGTCACAACCCACCAGATCATATCAAGATGAGCAACCTTAACCTTCTTCACCTTTAAAGGAATTTGGTCAATTTTGTTATTTGCTAAAGCTTTACAGCATTGATTAAATGGACACACCGTTTGTTTCTCACCCAAACAAACAGGTGAATACTGTGTGCAAAATGTGGCGCCAAAATCCATCAAACCTTGGGTGTAGGCCACCAACTCATCTGGCTTATTAGGTAATAGAGTTTCAGCATGTGCCCACAGTTTTTTAGTCTCTGAAGATTTACTTAAGTCGGCTTCCACCCCCCAAATCCTAGCCAACACTCTTTTTACATTACCATCCAAAATAGCTGCACGTTTTCCATAAGCAAAAACAGCAATGGCTGCAGCGGTAGATCGACCAATCCCAGGCAGCTTCTCCAACTCCAATGGATCGCTTGGGAAAACACCCTCATGGTTATCCATCACCACCTTGGCACATTGATGAAGATTTCTTGCTCGCGTGTAATAACCCATGCCACTCCACTCTGACAAGACTTCATCAACTGAAGCAGCGGCCAAAGTTTTTAGATCAGGAAAGCGCTTTAAAAATTCTTGGTATCTAACAAGTACAGTGCTGACCTGCGTTTGCTGCAACATAATTTCAGAAAGCCAAACACGGTAGGCTGTACGATTGACTTGCCAAGGCAAATGGTGACGACCATCTTTCTTTTGCCAAGAAATTAATTGCTTGGCAAAGTTTTGGGTCAAACTTTGATTTATTTCTTTTGGCATTTAGAGCAAAAATAAGTCGATCTCTGGCCTTGAGAAATCTGTTTAATCGGCGACTTACAAACAACGCAAGGCATACCCTCTCTGCCATACACCTTTGTTTGCAACATAAAGTGTCCTGGCTCGCCATCGCTATTTACAAAATCTTTAAGACTACTACCACCAGCTTTAATAGCTTGGGTTAATATTTTTTTCACAGAACCTGCTAACAACTCAGCTCTAGGCAAAGATAAACGCCCCGCACTCATTTCAGGATGAATGCCCGCATCAAAAAGGCTTTCTGAACAATAGATGTTACCCACCCCCACCACGGCTTGACCTGACAACAACCATTGCTTAATAGAAATTGAACGTCGCCTTGAACACTCATGCAAGTGTTTAGCAGCACGACTCTCATTAAATTCATCTGAAAATGGCTCAACGCCTAATTTCAATAACAAAGGATGATGATCTATTTCACCATCCTCATCACTTGACCACAAAACTGCGCCAAATTTTCTAGGATCATGCAATCGCAATATTTTTTTACCAAATTGAATTTCCACTCGGTCATGCTTCTTTAGTTCATCACTAGCCGTCATCACCCTCAAAACACCGGTCATGCCTAAATGAATCATCAAATGCCCATCATCAAACCGCAATAGCAAATATTTCCCGCGTCTTTTGATTTGATGTAATTTTTGTCCTACCAAGATTTTTTCTAAATTTTTAGGGACAGGCCAACGTAACCGCCCATCATAAATATGTACGGCAGTTACTTTCTTACCCTGAATGTGAGGTTCGATACCTTGTTTGGTAACTTCAACTTCTGGCAGTTCTGGCATAACTAGATTGTAGGCGGTGAGATTAGAATGTGCTTATGAAGAAAAAAATTAATCTTTTGATTAGTGGCATTTTGCTTGCCATCAGCCTCAATAGCTGGGGCAGTACGCGCAATGACCTCTCCGCAGAACAAATGTTTCAGGTATTAGCCTCAGAAATAGCACTTCAAAGAGGTGAAGCTGCCTTAGCCTATCAAACCTACTTTAGCTTAGCTAGAAACTCGCAAGACCCACAATTAGCTCAAAGGGCGATGGAAATCGCGATTGTAGGAAATGCTCCTGAATTAGCCTTAGATGCAGCGAAACTGTGGAGTGAACTCAGCAATAAATCTGAAGCTAAAGAAGTATTAGTGACTTTACTCATGATTAATCAACATTGGTCTGATAGCGTTAAACCTGCCACAGAGATTCTTAAAAAATTACCGCCCGCCCAAAAAGAAAAACAGATTGGCCTATGGCGCCCTTTACTAGCTAAAGCGCTTGATGAAGATGCTGCACTAAAAGCATTTTTTGAAATTCTTCAGCCTTCTATTACGCAAATTAACGATATAGAACTTCTATACACCTTCTCATTGGCAGCTGAAAAAGGCAGCCACTTCGAGGATATGGAAAAGATATTACGAAGAATATTGTTAAAGAAACCAAATGATAAAAATGCTTTAAACGCCTTAGGCTACTCATTTGCAGATCGAGGCATCCACCTAAAAGAAGCCCTTTCTTTACTTGATAAAGCTCATAAAGTTGATCCGAGCGATATATACATTCTCGACAGTCTCGCTTGGGCTAACTATAAATTAGGCAATAAACAACTTGCTGCCGATCAACTGCAACAAGCCTTTCAAAGTAAGCCAGAAGCTGAAATTGGCGCCCATCTAGGAGAGGTTTTATGGGCATCTGATAAAAAAACAGAGGCCCAACTTATTTGGCGCGAATCAGAATTAGTTGATGCCAACAATAAAACTCTTAAAGAAACTTTAGAACGACTATGGCCAACCAGAGTTCCCGCCATCAATCCAACAAAAAACTCACAATTATGGGATGGTAGATTTGCTATCAAAATTGGCGATTCCAATAATTCAAAAGGTGGTAGTGGCGCCTTTACGCTAACACACGAAAACCAAATTGATGTTCTTGACCTCAGAAATCCACTGGGTGGTGCACTAGCAAAAATTACGATTAGCGCATCTAACGCAAAACTAGAGTCTGGCGACAAAACTTTCGAGTCCGTTGATGCCGACTCCTTATTACAGAACTATCTTGGCTTACCTTTGCCAGCCCGTGGCTTATCTAAATGGCTAAATGGGGAAGCTAGAGTAGGAGCACCAGCCAGCATTGAGCGAGATGACCTTAACCGCACAAAGAAAATGATTCAAGATAATTGGGTCATGACCTTTGGGTGGAGCGAAAAGAATCAATTGCAAAAAATGGAATTGAAGCGCGATTCAAGTATGGGTCCCATTGAAATACGTTTAATCTTTGAAGCTATTGATGAATAAGCAAATTACAGTTTCTGCCCCGGCAAAAATTAACCGATTTCTGCATATCATCGGTCAGAGAAGTGATGGCTATCATTTACTACAAACCGCTTTTCAGCTAATTGACTTAGAGGATCTTATTACGCTTACTGTCTCCACAACGCCTGACATTATTAGAGTTGATGGTCCAGCTAGCATCCCTCCTGAAGCAGATTTAGTTGTAAGGGCGGCCAAACTACTTCAAGTTACAACCCAAACAAATTTAGGCTGCAGCATTCGGTTGCAAAAAAATATCCCTATGGGGGCCGGCCTAGGCGGTGGCTCATCAGATGCTGCTAGCGTCTTATGGGGGCTCAATGAACTGTGGGGAACACAGCTAAAACGTGCCGATTTAATGAAATTAGGCCTTCAATTGGGTGCTGATGTGCCATTCTTCTTATTTGGCCAAAATGCCTTTGCAGAAGGGGTCGGAGAGGTACTTCAAGCCATTTCCCTGCCAGAATCTGAGTTTTTAGTGATTTACCCAGGGGTCAATATTCCGACCGTTGATATATTTAAATCATCTAATTTGACGAGAAACCACCCACCCGTTACAATGTCAGACTTCATTGGTTCAGCACAACTAGATCAGTTTGGTTCTAACGATTGTGAAAGTGTGGTGATTCAAAAATATCAGGAAGTTGCGGAAGCAATCTCTTGGCTAAAACAGCGGATTCCTCAATCGAATCCGCGTATGTCAGGCTCTGGCAGTAGTGTATTTGCTACAGTAGAGGCTGATCTAGCTAAAGAGTTGCTAAATCAACTACCTCAAAGATGGAAAGGTTTTGTTGTTCGGGGGCTAAATAGCCATCCGTCTTACAATCCAATTTCATAGGAGTAGATGCGAGAGGGGAGTCGCCAAGCTGGTTAAGGCACCGGATTTTGATTCCGGCATGCGAAGGTTCGAATCCTTCTTCCCCTGCCAACACTCAGATGTCGCATAATCTAACTACTCATCAAATACACAACCATGACACGAGGCCCCATGCAACATGAAACCATGATGGTTTTTACAGGCAATGCTAATCCTGCTTTAGCAAAAGCAGTAGCAGATCATCTTAAATTGCCGTTAGGTAAAGCAGAAGTAGGTCGTTTCTCAGACGGAGAAATTCAGGTTGAAATCCAGGAAAACGTTAGGGGCAAACATGTGGTTGTACTTCAGTCAACCTGCGCCCCTGCTAACGATAACCTCATGGAGCTAATGATCATGGTTGACGCTCTTAAACGAGCATCAGCAGGGCGCATCACCGCAGTGATCCCTTACTTTGGTTACGCCAGACAAGATCGTAGACCAAGATCTGCTCGCGTTGCTATCTCAGCAAGATTAGTGGCTAATATGCTGCAACAAGTTGCAGGCGTTGATCGCGTCCTAACAATGGATCTTCATGCAGATCAAATTCAGGGATTCTTTGATATTCCTGTAGATAATATTTATGCGTCACCCATTCTTTTAAGTGACCTTCAATCTAAAAAAGGTCCTGACCTCTTGGTGGTTTCGCCAGACGTTGGTGGTGTGGTTCGTGCACGAGCATTAGCTAAGCAGCTAGGATGCGATTTGGCCATTATTGATAAACGCAGGCCAAAAGCGAACGTGTCTGAAGTCATGCATGTGATTGGCGAAGTAGATGGCCGTCACTGCGTCATTATGGATGACATGATTGATACAGGCGGCACCCTCTGTAAAGCAGCTCAAGTCCTTAAGGAAAGAGGCGCAAAAAGTGTTGTTGCCTACTGTACACACCCAGTCCTATCAGGTGGCGCTGTAGGTCGCATCGCTGAATCTGCCTTGGATGAAGTGGTTGTCACAGACACCATTCCATTAAACGATGAAGCAAGAAAACTTAAGAAAATCAGAGTGTTATCAACTGCCCCTTTGCTTGCAGAAACCCTTTCGCGCATCAGCACTGGTGATTCAGTTATGTCGCTCTTTGCTGATTCTTAAGATAAATCCTTAAAAACACCTTTTTTAAGCTAGAATAGAGGGCTTTTCCGCTTGGTCGCGAGTGGAAAAGTCTTTTGTTTATTTAATTATTGGAGTTCACATGAAAGTTGTCGCTTACGAACGTAGCGTACAGGGAACTGGTGCGAGCCGCCGCCTGCGCAATGCCGGTAAAACGCCTGGCATTATCTATGGTGGAAATGAAGACCCTAAAGCTATCGAATTAGATCACAATGCCCTTTTCCATGCTTTACGCAAAGAGGCATTCCACTCATCTATTCTAGATATTGAAATCGCGGGAAAAAGCCAAAAAGCTTTGCTTCGTGACTATCAAATGCACCCATTTAAACCGTTGGTCTTGCACATCGACTTCCAGCGCGTAGATGCTAACCAAAAGATTCACGTTAAAGTGCCATTGCACTTCGTGAATGCTGACGTTTCTCCAGCAGTTAAGCTAGGTGGGGCAATTGTTAGCCATATCGCTACAGAAATCGAAGTAAGCTGCTTACCAGCTGATTTGCCAGAGTTTATTCAAGTTGACTTGGGCAAAATTGAAGTAGGTCACGCTATTCACGCAAAAGATATCGCTCTACCTAAAGGTCTTGCCTTGGTACAGCATCTTGAACATGAAAACCCAGTGGTTGCTAATGCACGCGTACCAGCTGCTAAAGCTGAAGCTGCTGACGCTGCACCTGCTGCTGAAGCACCTAAAGAAGAAAAGAAATAAGTCTTTTTTAGAGCAAATAAGAAACCCGCGTCAAGCGGGTTTTTTTTCGGACTCAAACTAGTCTAAAGTATCGTTATGTTTAAGTTAATTATTGGCCTAGGTAACCCAGGCACCAAGCATGAAAAAGATCGCCACAATGCAGGATTTTGGTTGGTAGATGAACTTGCACGTCTTTATGGCGGTCAATGGCAGGAGGAGCCTAAATTTTTTGCTCAAGTAGCAAAAATAAAACTAGGTGGCTCGGATGCTTGGCTAATGAAACCCAATACATTTATGAACAGAAGTGGGCAAGCTGTTGCGGCCATTTGCAGGTTTCATAAAATTACTGCGAAAGACATACTAGTAGCTCATGATGAGCTCGATCTCAAGCCCGGGGTCGCTAGGCTGAAATGGGCAGGTGGCTTAGGCGGTCACAATGGCCTCAAAGATATTAGCGCTCATCTAAGCACCAATGATTATTGGCGTCTAAGACTTGGCATTGGCCACCCACGGGACTCTGAAGTGGAAAAGAAAAATCTTGATGTGGCGGACTATGTTCTTAAAAAACCACGCTTAGAAGAACAGATTGATATCGACCGCGCTATATCTTGCTTCTTAAGCAATATGCCAAAAATTATTGTCGGAGATATGCCAGGCGCAACCATGGCATTACATAGCAATACCTAAGAAATCTTTATTTTTTTATTGGTTAACTGATGGTACTTTGCCATCAATTGCTCTTGGCTTTCAACATAGGCAGGATTAAGAGGAATACAGTCCACGGGACAAACCTCTCTACATTGAGGCACATCATAATGCCCTACACATTCTGTGCACTTATGAGCATCTATCTCATAAATCATTGAACCCATTGAAATGGCATCATTAGGGCACTCTGGCTCACATACATCGCAATTGATGCATTCATCAGTAATCATTAACGCCATTTATTTTCCAAACTCAAATCTTCTTTGCCAACCATTTTTCTACAGATGGGAAAACAAACTTACTGACATCGCCACCTAACAAAGCAATTTCACGCACAAATGTGCCAGAAATAAATTGATATTGGTCTGATGGTGTTAAAAATAAAGTTTCAACATCTGGCAAAAGATAACGATTCATTCCAGCCATTTGAAACTCATACTCAAAGTCAGAGACCGCGCGTAATCCACGCACAATAACGCGAGCGTTATTTTTTCTCACAAAGTCTTTCAGCAAGCCACTAAATCCCTCAACACGTACATTCGGATAATGACCCAAAACCTCTTTAGCAATTTCCAAGCGCTCTTCCAAATCAAAAATTGGCTTCTTATTTTTGCTATCAGCAATACCAACCACTACCTCATCAAAAATAGATGATGCTCTACGAACCAAATCTTCATGACCACGCGTGAATGGATCAAATGTCCCTGGATAGACTGCAATTGCCATAAATCCTCCTAACCTGCGCTCAGTTTATATCTTCTTAGGCACTAATAGTGTGCCATTTGCCATTCCGGCACGTATAGTACGCCCAACCATCCACAAATCGCCATATTTAGGTATATCTGCCAACAATTTTTCCGGAAAAACTGTTTTGGGGTGTTCCACATAAATGGCTGAGTGAGTCTCTTTTTTTGTAACTCTAGTCGCTTCAGTCAATGCTTTTAAGAAAAGATCTTCATTAGAGAATGGCGGATCAATAAAAGTAATATCAATACTATCCTCAGCAACTTTAGCGCTATAAGAAATAGCATCTGATTGAACTAGATCTAAATGCCCCAACTCAGTAGCATCTTTGAATTGGGCAAAGTTATTTTTTAACTCATTAAAAGCAGTTTTATTTAACTCAATCATGATGACCTGCTTGGCACCTCTAGATAGCGCTTCAAAACCAATCGCACCAGAGCCAGAAAACATATCTAGGCAAACAAGCCCATCTAAACGCTGCCCCAACCAGTTAAACAAGGTTTCCCTAACTCGATCTGCCGTTGGTCTAAGGCCTCTGAGATCAGTGACCTTGATATGGCGACCACGCCAATGACCGCCAACAATTCTCACTTTTCCGGCACTCATTGACCGCCCACAATAACCGTCACTATCTTATTCATATCAAGATGTTTCTTGAAAGCTGTCACCACTTGCTCTTTAGTAACTGCATTTAATTGCGCAGTCCAAGTGTCTAATGCATCCAATGGCAAATCATTCCAAGCGATGCTAGCCACAGTATCTAATATTTTTTTATTGCTATCGATTCTCAAAGGAAATCCATTGGTTAAGTTTTCTTTAGCAGAACGTATTTCTTCATCGCTCGGACCATCAGTAACAAACTGACTGATGGTCTGCGTCATAACCTGAACAGCAAGATCTGACTGATCTTTTTTGGTCTGCATCCCTGCCAAAAACGGTCCGATATCTTTTCCAGGCGCTATATAACTATAGACGCTATATGCCAAACCTCTTTTCTCTCTCACCTCTTTCATCAACCTAGAGACAAATCCTCCACCACCAAGTATGTAGTTCCCCAATAACAATGGAAAGTAATCAGGATCTTTTCTAGAAATCATCGGCAAACCCATTGATATATGAGCCTGCTGAGATGGGTGGTTTATTTTTATCAATCTATCATTCAGCGGCTTAGCTTCTAACAACTTAACTGGATCCGTTGGAGTCAAATCATTAAGAGAGCCTTTAGGCAACACCTGAACTAACTGATCAACAATAGCATTAGCATCATCACGACTTAAATCACCAACAATAGTAATTTTTGAATTAGCCGCAAAAAATCTTTTTCTATAAAAATCACGGATATCTGAAATGTTGACTCGTTGAACGCTATCAACGCTAGCTGATCTAGATAAAGGATGTTCACCATAAATTTGACGATCAAACTCTTTACCTAAAACAACCTCCGGTTTTAGATTAGCTTCTTTAATAGCGTTAATCATTAAATCTTTTTCTCTATTTAAGATCTTAGCGTCAAATGCAGGCGCCCTTAGAATATCAGCCACCAGACTCACCACCGGTGTTAAATATTTTTTATCACTCAATGACCTGATTTTGAGACTTGTTCTATCTGAACTAGCCACAACCGATAGTGCAGCACCGTGATCAGCCAGCTGATCAGAAATATCAGCCTCTGATAAAACCTTGCCACGGACAATTGCCCCCTTATCAATCATAACGGCCGCTAAAGAAGCCAAGCCCGTCTTGTCAGCAGGCACATGGACCGCTCCAGCAGCCCAGTCCACCTGCAAATCTATCATCGGTATATCGGTAGTTTCAACAAGGAAAACTTTGGCACCACTGGAATGAACCCAGTTTTTTATCACTATCTCAGCAGATGCCGAAATATGAATAAGCACTCCAACAAAGAAACATAAAAGATATTTCATATTTTTAAAACTCATATCAATGTGGCAACTTCAAAAGACCTGGTTGATTTTTATGCTTCTTTAGATCCATAGGTTGTGGATTAAGAAATGCAACGGTCAAGCTGTCATCCTTCAAATATTTCTTAATCACTTCTTTTATCTGATCAGAGTTGACACGTGCAATTGCAGCTACATATTCATCCGCATACTTCCAAGAAATCTGGTTCATTTCAAAAACACCAATTTCCATTGCTTGACCAAACACCGAATCTTTTTTATAAATTTGAGCAGCCATTAATTGAGTTTTAACACGCTCAAGCTCAGCAAGAACAACCCCATGCAGAGAAATATCTTTAAGGATATTTCTCATCTCATCTTCAACAATGCGAGGTGATGTCTTCTTAGAAAAACTGGCACTCATCGTAAATAACTGAGGGCCTCGACCTAAGGCACCATATGATGCATCTACCGCATCAACCATCCTTTTATCCCTAACCAATATCCTATTCATTCGAGAATTAGCATGCCCATCCAAAATGCCTGTTAATACCTGCAACGCATATGGGTCAGCATCATCTAGCTGATTTGGATTTAACTTAGGCACTCGCCAAGCTATTGTCAAATCATAGTTTTCTGCAGGCACTTTTACTTCTATCCTCTTGATTCCTAACTGCTCAATCTCTACTTGAGGCTTTCGAATTGGCAATTGCTTTGCCGATAATGGCTCGTAATATTTTTTAGCTAACCGCAAAACATCTTCAGGCCTCACATCACCGGCAACAACTAGCACTGCATTATTAGGTGCATACCAATTTTCATACCATTCTTTAGCGTCTAAATAAGTCATGCTTTCCAAATCAGTCATCCAACCAACAATTGGATTTCTATAAGGTGTATTTTCAAAGGCAGCAGCATACAAGCGTTCACTCACAATAGCCTGAGGCTGATCATCTGTTCTTAATCGACGCTCCTCCATCACTACCTGTATCTCTTTCAAAAATTCTTTCTCAGAAATTTGCAAGTTAGCCATACGATCAGCTTCTAAAGCCATCATTTCTTCTAGATGTGATTTCTCTATCTGCTGAAAATAGGCGGTGTAATCCTTACTCGTAAAAGCATTATCTCGACCACCAACCTCTGCTACTTTTTTGGAAAAATCACCCGGCGCAAGATTTTTTGTACCCTTGAACATCATGTGCTCTAGAACATGGGCAACACCAGTTTTGCCACTGACCTCATCAACAGAGCCCGCACGATACCAAACCATATGCGCAACCGTCGGCGCACGATGATCTTCTCTCACCACTACTTTCATACCATTTGATAATTGAAACTCATGGGTGATTGGTTGAACCGTTCCAGCATGGGCTATCAGTGGAAAAGAAATACATGCCCCCCAAAAAAAATTTAAGGCATTTCTAGCTAGGGTTGTTAATATGCTCATAGTTTATGAATTGTATCGGTCATGTTCGGATTACGTAAAACCCTATCAAGCTTATTTAATAGGCAAAAAATTGATGAAGAATGGTATGAATCCTTAGAAGAAGCTCTTCTTTTAGGAGATGTTGGCATGAAAGCCACCCAAAATCTCATCGCACAACTAAAAATCGACGCTAAAAAGCAGCAAGCCCAAACAGTAGAAGAACTTAAAGAAATTTTAGCTCGCCTGATTGAAAGCTTATTAAAACGACTCGAGAGACCACTCAATCCCTTGGTTAAGTTTGAAAAAACCTCAACAACACCACAAGTATGGCTAGTCGTTGGAGTAAATGGCGCCGGCAAAACAACAAGTATTGGCAAGCTTTGCCATCATTTCCAAGCAGCTGGCCAGCAGGTTCTATTAGGAGCTGGCGATACTTTCAGGGCGGCAGCCAGGGAGCAATTAATTGCTTGGGGTGAACGCAACCAAGTAGCCGTCATAACCCAACAAGGTGGGGATGCTGCTGCGGTAGCCCATGATTCAGTGAAGGCTGGGCAGTCTAGAAATATGGATCTAGTTGTCATTGATACTGCTGGTAGGCTTAGCACCCAAGCTAATTTAATGGATGAACTTAAAAAAGTTAAACGAGTGATTTCTAAAGCAGAAGAAAATGCTCCTCACGAGACCATTCTGGTCATTGACGGCAATACCGGCCAAAATGGCTTGTCACAAGTAAAAGCTTTCCATGAAGCCCTTCAATTAAGCGCCATCATCGTTACCAAACTAGACGGCACAGCTAAAGGCGGCATTCTTTGTGCGATTGCAGAAGAGTTTCCTGAAAATACACCCCACGTCCTTGCCTTAGGCTTAGGGGAAGGCATCAACGACCTCAAACCATTTTTAGCTTCAGAATTTGCTAAATCCCTAGTTCCTTAAAAATTAAAGTCATTTAAATCATAAGGTTATATCTTTATTAGCACTCTATTTAATAGAGTGCTAATATAACTGTATATGACACAAATGAATGCTCTTATCCCAACGAATTTAAATGTAGCTAGCTTAGATGCCTACATTTCTAGCGTTAATAGACTGCCTATGCTTAGCGCAGCGGAGGAGCTTCGCCTAGCGAAAGAGTTTCAAGAGCATGAAAACCTAGATGCTGCTAGAACACTAGTTATGTCCCACTTAAGATTAGTGGTTTCAATTGCTCGCCAATATCTTGGCTATGGCTTGCCTCACGCCGACCTCATTCAAGAAGGCAATATTGGTCTAATGAAAGCGGTTAAGCGTTACGATCCTAACCAAGGGGCTCGCTTAGTGACCTATTCCATTCATTGGATTAAAGCTGAGATTCATGAATACATTCTTCGTAACTGGAGAATGGTTAAGATCGCAACGACTAAAGCTCATAGAAAGTTGTTCTTTAATTTACGTAGCAACAAACCAAATTTAAACGCTTTATCTCCTAGCGAAATTGAACACCTTGCTAAAGCACTAGATGTAAGAAGCGAAGATGTCAGAGAGATGGAGCAGCGTTTATCTGGTGGCGATGTCGCTATCGAGGCACACGATTCATCTGAAGACGAAGCTTATGCGCCTATTAACTGGTTATCTGATAACCGTTATGAGCCTTCACAAGTACTTGCCCAAGAAGAGCAACGTCAACTTCAAGGCCCAGGTATTGAAAAAGCTCTTTCTACACTTGATGAACGTAGTAGAAAAATTGTTACAGCACGTTGGCTAGACATCTCCGATGATGGTACAGGTGCAAGCACGCTTCATGACTTAGCCGCAGAATTTAACATCTCGGCAGAACGCGTTCGTCAAATTGAAACAGCAGCTCTAAAAAAAATGAAGTTGGCGCTTAGCAACGCATAAGCAAATATCAACTTCACCCATCAAAATTTATTTCAATAATTTCTTTAGATCATCAGCAATAAGCCCAGGCCCTTGCTGATGTTTTAAAAACAGTCTTAACTGACCATCAGTATCAAAAACATAACTACCCGCCGTATGATCAATCGTGTAATTTCCAGCAGACTTACCCGGCACCTTGCTGTAAAACACTTTGAAGTCTTTCGTCACCTTTTGTAAAGACTCTAGTGAGTCAGGGCGCATACCCAAAAATCTTTTATCAAAAGCAGGCACGTATTGGGCTAATAAATCTACGGTATCACGCTCAGGATCTACTGTTACAAAAATTACTTGCACACGATCCGCATCTTTTCCCATCAACTCCATCACGCCCTGCATCTCATTCATAGTTGTAGGGCAAACATCTGGACATTGAGTGTATCCAAAAAACATTACTACCAACTTGCCTTTGAAATCCGAGAGCTGTCGCCGCTGACCATGGTGATCAATCAAAGAAAAATCTTTACCAAAAGCTTTGCTACCAGTGACATCCACATTGTTAAATTTAATCGCTTCTTGGGTACAAGCCATCATGAATGCCGCAGCCAGAATTATCAAAAGTGTTTTTAACAAGCGAAATGACTTCATAAGTATTTAAAGGTAATGATCAATTAATAATGCGGCAAATAACAAAGACAAATAAATAATAGAGAATCTAAATGTTTTCTTGGCAAGTGCATCGCTATAGGACTTATAAAGCGCTATGGCATAACCCAAGAACATAGCTCCTAGCAACAATGCGCTGACCAAATAAAAATGGCCGCTCATTTGATACACAAATGGAAGAATAGTTGCCGCAATCAAAATCAATGTATACAGAAGAATATGTAACAGAGTAAATTTCTCACCATGCGTCACTGGCAACATAGGCAATCCAGACTGCTTGTAGTCTTCTCTTCTATAAAGTGCCAAAGCCCAAAAATGAGGGGGGGTCCAAGTAAAGATAATGAGAACTAACAACCATGCCTCAGCTGGCAAACTATTAGATACAGCTGCCCAACCCAAGGCTGGAGGCATAGCGCCAGATAACCCTCCAATCACAATATTCTGAGGCGTAGCTGGTTTCAAAAGTAATGTGTAAATAATGGCATAACCAACAAATGTTGCTAAGGTTGTCCACATGGTTAGTGGGTTAGCAAAATGCCATAACAGCGCCATACCAATCGAACCGATAATTAATGCGAAAACAATAATATGGATCGCACTTAGCTCACCTGTAGCAGATGGTCGCCACGCTGTTCTACGCATCTTGGCATCCACCTTTTGCTCGACCAAACAATTAACAGCAAAGGCAGCCCCTGCAAGCAACCAAATCCCTAAAGAACCGCCAATTAAAATCGACCAAGGCACCATGCCAGGTGTTGCCAAAAACATTCCAATAATCGCGCAAAAAACTGCTAGCTGCGTCACCCTAGGCTTTGTTAAAGCCCAATATTTTTGCCATGTCGACATAGTATGAATGTTGCCCTTTGAACTCATGCAAACTCCTCACGATGCAACATCAATAATTTAATTAAAACAATCACCATAGCAGCTGCGCCACCCGTATGTAAAAGAGCAGCCACAATAGGCCAATCCAAAATAATATTACTCATTCCTGTTAATAATTGAAGTAGACACAATCCAAACAATCCAAATGCCCAATGTCTTAATACAGGACTACCTGTTGTCATAGCATTTTTTAAAGTTTTATAACTTACTAAAAATAAAATACTTAAAACAACTAAAGCTCCCATTCGGTGCGCCCAATGAATCGCTCTTAATGCGTCTATAACAAGAAACTGCCCATCAGCTGTTTTTCCTAACTCCCGCCATAACGAAAACCCAGATTGAAAATCCATGGGGGGAATCAATGATCCGTGGCATAGCGGAAAATCATCGCAAGCCAAAACAGCATAGTTAGTACTAACCCAAGCCCCCAAAAATATTTGCGCACATAAAGCCATCAAACCAAACCAAATCCAAGGAATATTTTTCTTAATGATGATTCGCTGTTGCTTTAATGCGGTGCAATCAATCTGCCCTGTGAGACCAGATAAATACGTCAAACTAGCTAGGAATGTGATACCCAACATTAGGTGGGTGGTAACAATAATTGGCTGGAGCCTCAATGTGACTGTCCATGCGCCAAAAGCTCCTTGCAAACAAATCAAACCCAAAATAAAACTAGCCCAAATTCTAATTTTTAAATTAATTTGATTTCTCTTAACCCATGCCCAAACAACCATTGCAACGCAAAGAAAACCTACAGCCATCGCAAAATAACGGTGCAACATTTCTATCCAAGCCTTGCTTAGTGTGACAGGGCCCGTAGGCATAGCCACTTGAGCTGCTGATATATGACTCAAAGCCATAATGGGATTGGATACCCCATAACAACCAGGCCAGTCAGGACACCCAAGACCTGAGTCAGTCAACCTTGTAAAAGCGCCAAATAAAACCAAATCAAAGGTGAAAAAGATCGTCAACAATACCAAGCGGTGAAAAGTAAAACTCTTCTTTCTCCACCAAGTAAACAGCATTAATAAAGCCGCGACAGAAGCGCCTATTAAAGCTAACTGAATCCACATAACCAGCGACATTAGGGCCCAACCTTCCCAGCTGGATTCCACTTCAATAATTTCTCTAAATCTTTAACCATTTTTTTAAAATCCAATTGCCCCTCACCAGTCTCAAAGCGCATCATTCTTTCGGCTCTTGGATCTAATAAATGAATGGCACTCTCTTTGTTATCTGCGCGAAGCCATGTCATTAATTGCTGTTTTTTACTCATATCTTGAGGCATACGCACAAATATAAATCCAGCCAACTCCTTGTCGTAAGCTTTTTCGATTTCCGGATCCACCTTAGCATCATCAGTCACCAACCAAACAAGTTGCACACGAGTTTTTTCTTTACCCATTGCTGTACGAAGCTGTCTCATTAGATATAACAAGCTCACACAAGCATCGTTACCGACTCTGCACTCGCTAGCAGGTCTTGCAACCAACAGCGTCCACTTACCAACTAAATTTTCACTCACAACATCCGCTGGAAATGGCTGAACTGGGCTAACAAGCTCGCCAATATTTGCTTTACCACCAGCTGGCTTAATGACATAGAAGGTAAAGTAAGACGCTATCACTGGCGCAGCGCAAACTAACAACAGCAAGATCATTTGTATACGACCTCGCTTAGTACCCGAATCAATTTTCTGACCTCCTGATGCGGGAATCAATGGCTCCACTTTTTCTTTATCGCTCAAGATTTTTCCTTCTTCAAACCAGTAATTAACCAAAATAATAGGGCAACAACAGCTAACGCAAACCACTGAAAAGCATACCCTTGATGCTTTTCAGCGCCCGATGCAGCAGGCATCCAATCACGGTTTAATCCATCAAGCTCATGATTAGCACTTTGCCTAACAATAAAAGGTAATTGGCGCCCATCAAATTGATGAGCCTCTTTATTTAAGTCTAAGTTTTGTGCAATATGAGAAGAACCCGAGTCTGAAGTATTAGCTCCTATGTCCATTACCCGTGCAGCAAATGCAAAAACCACCCCTTGAACTTCAACAGAGCCTGTTGGCGTTACTATATTTGGCAAAAGAGTTCGGTCGAGCATATCTCTAGGTGCCCAACCTCGATTAACCCACACAACGCTTCCCGACTTATCGAGCCTCATAGGGGTTAAAACATAAAAACCTGCCGTAACACCTGTTTTAGGGTCTTGCCCTTGAGGATGAGGTCTATTTTCAAGCCAAATTGTTTTATCAGCCAAATAGACTCCCTTGGCAAGCACAGAGTGATGCAATGCCTGATCTAAGAGGGGTGTTTGATTATTGAGATTTATTGGGCTAGCAGCCTGCTTGGCAGCCAAATCACTAGCAGCCGCTAACTTTTCATGCATCCGGTTGATTTGCCAATTACCTAACAAACAACCAATACTAAAAACTATAAGTGTGGCTAAAGTTGCAACGGGTCGTTGTAAAACAAGTCTTCTAAACATAAAGCAATGATACGATGCATACCTATGAAATGGATTATCTCAATAGCTTTTTTATTTATCTTCGCTAGCCTAGGGTCAGCTTTATTTTTTATGATGCGAGACAAAGGCAAAAGTTCTAATACGGTTTATTCCCTAATGCTCCGCATTGGACTCTCTATTGCTTTATTTATAGGCATTTGGATTGCGCATACTTTAGGCTATATCCACAGTACGGGCATTCAAGTAATGACTCAATAAATAAACGAAACAATATCTAGTACATAACCTTCTAAACAAAAACGCCGCATTCGCGGCGTTTTTATATTTCAAATGTGATTAGGCGGCATTACATCCAATAAACAACCACATAAAGACCCAACCAAACCACGTCTACAAAGTGCCAGTACCATGCAGCACCTTCAAAAGCAAAGTGATTTTCTGGCGTAAAGTGGCCTTTTATTGTTCTAAACAAAACCACTGACAACATAATGGCACCCATTGTTACGTGGAAACCATGGAAACCTGTCAACATAAAGAATGTTGAGCCATAGATGCCTGAACTCAATTTCAAGTTCAATTCACTATAAGCGTGCATATATTCATAAACCTGGAAACACATAAATAGTGCGCCCAAAAGAACCGTTGCTGCCAAACCTTGAATAACTTGTTTACGGTGACCTTCGCGCATCGCATGGTGAGCCCAAGTACAAGTTACACCAGAAGTTAAAAGCAATATGGTGTTAATTGTCGGAATTGGCCATGGACCCATGGTTTTAAAACCTTCAACCAAACCACCAGGACCACTGTTAGGCCAAGTAGCAGCAAAATCAGGCCATAAAAGTTTGTTATCAACATCACCCAACCAAGGCATTGCAATACTGCGCGCATAAAACAAGGCTGAGAAGAAAGCGCCGAAGAACATGATTTCAGAGAAAATGAACCAAGCCATAGACCAACGGTATGAAATGTCCACGTTCACGCTATTCATTCCAGACTCAGACTCACCAATTGCATCGCCAAACCACGAATACAAAGAAACCAAAGTCCAAACAATACCAGCCAAGCAAAGGATCATGCCAGTAGTACTGCCATTAACCCATTGTGAAATACCAAAACCAAAACCAGCTAAACCAATACTGGTAACAATTGGATGGCGTGTTGGCGCTGGTACGTAGTAGTAAGGCGCTTTTGAAGCATTGGAAGACATTCTCTCTCTCCTAAAAAATCAACTCTTGAGGACTGCTTTAACAATCAACAACAATATTGTCATAAAAATTACTGCGCCCAAAACACCTGCAAGCACAATATGTACAAAACTTAAAGATGCCATATCTGCATCTTGGCCAGCTCTTTTTCGAACTCCCAAAAACCCCCAAAGAACTGCTCTCATGGAAATAAAAAACTGCACAACTGGATGATGTTTCTTTTCCATATTAAATCTTCGACGGCTTACTGTTATGTTCACCAGTAATTACTTTTTGCGCCCCACCCACTTCAAAAAATGTATATGACAAGGTAATAGTCTGTACATCTTTTGGCAAAGCCGGATCAATCACAAAAACTACTGGCATTTCGCGAGCCTCATTCGGCTTTAGCGTTTGCTGCTCAAAACAAAAACATTCCAATTTAGTGAAATGTTGAGTTGCTTGCTTAGGTGCATAACTAGGAATCGCCTGCGCTGACACAGCTCGATTCTGCGTATTAACAACCTCGTAAACAACCTGAACCACTTCACCTGGATGAACTTGCATCGAATTTTTTACAGCCCTAAAACGAAATGGGCCTCGTGAATTCGAATCAAACTCAACCGTCACAGATCGGCTTTCATCAACCTGTGTATTTTTCTTACTAACTGCGTTAACTGCTCTTGTTCCGTAATCATTCTTACTAGTAACAACATTAATACCAGTTACCTCACATAAAACCTTATACATAGGAACTAAGGCATAACCAAATCCAAACATTGCCAAGCTAATAACAACAAGCTTTTGCAACATATGGCGGTTATATTTCGTGAGATTAAAAGCCATGCTTAACCAAGCATCACTTTCTTGGCATATATACCAACAAAGAACATCACAACAACTGTTAACAATATAAAAGCCAAGCGGCGATTACTCGCGCTTGGATCTTTTTTACTCTGATGAGACTGTGTCATAAATATTAGATCAGTCTACTTTAGGAGGTGTCTCAAATGTATGGAAAGGTGCTGGTGATGGAACTGTCCACTCCAAACCTTTTGCGCCATCCCATGGCTTATCAGCAGCTTTTTGACCACCGCGATAAGTTGGCAACACCACAAACAACAAGAAATACACTTGTGACAAACCAAATCCAAGCGCGCCAATAGATGCCACTGCATTAAAGTCAGCAAATTGAACTGGATAGTCAGCATAACGACGTGGCATACCTGCCAAGCCCAAGAAGTGCATTGGGAAGAATGTAATGTTGAAGAAAATCATAGAAGCCCAGAAGTGAACTTTTCCACGGAATTCATTCACCATGAAACCAGTCCATTTTGGCGCCCAGTAGTAAAAGCCAGCAAACAATGCAAACAATGAACCAGCCACTAGAACGTAGTGGAAATGTGCTACTACGTAGTATGTGTCTTGAATCATGATGTCAATCGGAGCCATCGCGCACATAAGACCTGTGAAGCCACCAATCGTAAACACGAAAATGAAGCCAATCGCCCACAACATTGGAGTTTCAAATGTCATTGAACCCTTCCACATTGTTGCAACCCAGTTGAAAATTTTCACGCCAGTTGGCACGGCAATTAACATCGTTGCATACATGAAGAATAACTGACCTGTTACAGGCATACCTGTAGCAAACATGTGGTGAGCCCAAACGATAAATGACAAAATCGCGATAGATGCTGTCGCATAAACCATTGAGCTGTAACCAAACAATGTTTTACGTGAGAACGTTGGGATTACTTCACTAATAATGCCGAAAGCTGGCAAGATCATGATGTAAACCTCTGGGTGTCCGAAGAACCAGAAAATATGTTGATACATCACAGGGTCACCGCCACCAGCTGCTGAGAAGAAGCTTGTACCGAAATGGCGATCTGTTAGAACCATCGTAATAACACCAGCCAAAACTGGCATAACAGCGATTAGCAAGTAAGCAGTAATTAACCAAGTCCAGCAGAACATCGGCATCTTCATTAATGTCATGCCAGGAGCACGCATATTAAGAATTGTCACGATGATGTTAATAGAACCCATGATGGAAGAAGCACCCATCAAGTGAATTGCAAAAATAGCCATATCCATACCAGGGCCCATTTGCACAGATAACGGTGCATATAGAGTCCAACCAGCAGCTGTTGCGCCACCTGGCACAAAGAATGATGACAATAGCAATGATGCTGCAACAGGCATGATCCAGAAACTAAAGTTATTCATACGAGCAAATGCCATATCTGAGGCACCTACTTGCAAAGGGATCATGTAGTTAGCAAAGCCAACAAAGGCTGGCATGATGGCGCCAAACACCATCACTAAGCCGTGCAATGTTGTTAACTGATTGAATAGCTCAGGGCGAATGTATTGCAAACCAGGTTGGAATAATTCCAAACGGATTAACAAGGCCATCACACCACCAGCCATCAAGCTAACAAAAGCAAAAATTAAATAAAGCGTACCAATATCTTTATGGTTCGTTGCGTACAACCAACGGCGCCATCCATGTGGATGATCGTGTGCGTGACTTGCTGTGCTCATCTTGGCTCCAATTACCTTTTATGTTTGATTACTTAGCTGCGCGTGCAGCTGTGAAGTCTTTTGGCTGAATTACTTCGCCAGTTTTATTGCCCCATGAATTACGCGTAAACGTCATTACAGAAGCCAACTCAACGTCACTCAACTGAGCCCATTTAGGCATGACGTTTTTACCGTTAAGTAGAATCTTTTGCTGTCCTTCTTTTGGACCATTCACTATTTTTGAACCATCTAAAGCAGGGAATGCGCCGGCGCCCTTACCAGTTGGCTGGTGACAAGCTGCACAATTAGAGGCATAAACTTTTTCACCACGTTGTTTTAACTCATCCATGGTGTATGTTTTTGTTGGATCATCAGCTGCAGCAGCTAATTTCTTTTTCGTTGACTCAACCCATGCTGAGTAGTCAGCATCAGAAACAACCTTCACAACAATTGGCATAAACGCATGTTCTTTACCGCATAACTCTGAACATTGACCACGGTATGTACCAATCTTTTCAGCACGGAACCATGTATCACGAACAAAACCAGGAATTGCATCTTGTTTTAAACCAAATGCAGGAATTGTCCAAGAGTGGATAACGTCATTTGCAGTTGTTACAAGGCGAATCTTTTTACCCACTGGAACAACTACTTCATTGTCCACTTCCATCAAATAGGTGTCGCTCTTATCTGCTTGGTTATTAATCTGTTCACGTGGTGTAGTTAATGTTTGCAAGAATGAAATACCTTCACCTTCACCCTTGATGTAATCGTAGCCCCACTTCCACTGATAACCAGTCACTTTGATGGTGATATCAGAGTTAGTTGTATCTTTCATCGCCACAACAGTTTTAGTTGCAGGCAAGGCCATACCAATAACGATTAGTAAAGGAATAACTGTCCAAATAATCTCAACTGTCGTGCTTTCATGAAAGCTAGCCGCTTGATGACCCAATGATTTACGGTGTTTGTAAATCGAATAAAACATCACGCCAAATACAGCAATGAAGATTACGGTACAGATGATCAACATCATCCAATGTAAAGTTGCCACCTCTTCAGCAACTTTTGTAGCAGCTGGCTGTAAGTTCATCTCAAAACGTGCAGGGCCTCCCGGCATGTCATTTATAGCCAAAGCCAAACCGCTTTGGAACAAACCAGCTAAACCTAGCATCAAACCAGCTAATGTTGTGCGTTGTTTCATCTTTATTCCCATTTAATTAATTCTTAATCTATTGCAGCGCATGAATACGCTATGCATTTGATATACATCAATTATATTTGGTGAAATTGATCTAACGCAATAAATTACTAAGGTTTCTAAAGGTTTCCACCTATAAAACTGGCTAAAGGTAGGTGTAAGCGCTTGCTTACTTATTTTTTTGATCTAACAATCTGGTCCAAGCTAATCGTGGCCAAACCATCCTTTGTTTTAGATAAGTTTAATTCGGGAGTCCAAGCATGCCCATACACCAGCTCTAAAGTCATCTGAAGTTGCTCTTCATTCTTTTGACGACTCACTTGATTTCTAACTAAATTAGCTTCTTCATGGTCAATTAGGCCTAGTAACAATGCATCTTTAAGCAATAAATCCAAGCTTTCATAATCCAATGTGACATATTCCATGTCCATAACAGGTTCAGAAAAACCTGCTTGCAGTAAAGCATCCCCTACATCATGCATATCCGGTGAGAGGTAATGAGTTATTTTCTCTAGACCCAGCAAACGATGTAAATTTTTACCCGTATCTGGCCCCAAATAACTGAACATCAATAAAGCATTGGGGGCTAAGTGTTTCTTCCACTTAGGAATCAACTCCTCAAACGAGGCTTGTGAAAGCTCTAAGTTCGACCAAATGAAATCAAACTTCATATGATTTAAACCAAGATTTACATCAAATAACTCGGGTACGGGTCTACCTAGCCATCGATAGATATATTTTTTAATTGGCGCGTACAGGTATTTATTCTCAGAAACAAACTTTTTAGCCAGCCCATAATGTTTCCACAGCACACCCGCATCTGATCCACACTGCCAAATTTTTTGAGGGGTCATCTTAATCATCGATAACTTCTCTCCCATACGAAGAGAGACCTCATCGGAAAGCCAATTTGGAATACGCATCAACACTGAACTGGGTGTGGTCATAGCCCTCAGTATACTCAGACCATTGATGAATTTTCTCTTACCAACTGCCTGCATTGGATGTGAGAGCTATCAAACATCAAGGATTTGCGATAAGTGTCTTAATCGATTAATACGAGCTCAAACCCACCGCTGCTTCCAGTGTGCACTACCCACACCCATCAGCTCTGATTACTGCATGCAATGCCAATTTGAGCCGCCTTATTTTGATGAAACCGTTTGTTTAGATAACTACGATGGCTTGCTAACCAAAGCTGTACATCAATATAAATATAGTGGGGAGCTAGCTCTTGCGCACGGGCTCATTGAAACCTGGTTCAAGATTTTTGATAGCGGTATTTTTAATCACCGGAAGAAAACTGAAGTTTTGCTTTTACCGGTTCCATTAAGTACCATCAAACTGTGTGAAAGAGGGTTCAATCAATCCTGGGAGCTAGCAAAGCTATTTGGCCAAAAAACGGGCATCACACCTCATTCATCCATCATCCATAGATCACATTTGGACACTAATCAAGCAAAACTAAGCAAACAAGAGCGTTTAACAAGGTTAGCTAATATTTTTTCAATCAACACTAAAAATGCCGCTTTAGTTAAAAATAAATGTATTGTTATTGTTGATGATGTCATGACAACTGGCGCAACACTTAATAGCATGAGTAAACTTCTAAAAAACCATGGCGCCCGTGAAATTATCAACTGGGTCATATTAAGAACACCACTCAAATAATCATGATTAATGTCGTACTAGTCCATCCTGATATCCCGCCAAATACCGGCAACATTATTCGCCTATGCGCCAACACCGGTGCACAACTACACTTAATTGAGCCCCTAGGATTTCCATTAGAAGATGCCAAGCTCAAGCGCGCTGGCCTTGACTACCATGAGTACGCGGAGATGAAGGTTCATAAAAGCTGGGCTGATTTTTTGGAGTCCGAACAACCCGCGCAAGACAGAATGTTTGCAATTACCACGAAGGGACAAGCAAAACTTTCTGAATGTGTATTTCAGTTAAACGATTATTTGGTTTTTGGCTCTGAAACCAAGGGCTTACCTCAACAGGTACGCGACTACTTTTTACCCGCGCGCGCCTTGCGTTTACCCATGCGCCCGAACAATCGTAGTTTGAATTTATCTAATGCTGCAGCCATCATGGTTTATGAAGCATGGAGGCAACTAGATTTTATTGGTGGCGAATAATTAGTTCGATTCAGACTTGGCGTCACGGCCCATCAACAATTTAACTGCATCAATAGGATTAAGGCCCTTAAATAGAACTTCTGAAACCATTTGGCAAATAGGCATATCTATCTGTTTATTTTTGGCCAAATCACTAACTGCCTGGGCGCACCTAACGCCCTCTGCTACATGACCAAGATTGGCCAATACATCAGCCAAGCTCTTGCCACTAGCCAATTGCATACCCACCTGACGATTACGAGATAAATCTCCCGTCGCAGTCAAAATTAAATCGCCCACGCCCGTCAAACCCATGGCCGTTTCAGATTTACCACCCATAGCGATAATTAATCTCATCATTTCAGCTAGACCTCGCGTCAACAATGCGGCACGCGCATTTAACCCAAGACCTAAGCCATCGCCAATACCCGTTGCAATAGCTAATACGTTTTTAATTGCCCCACCTAGCTCAACCCCAACCACATCATCGCTACCGTAAATACGCATGCGGCCAGAGTGAAAAACTTTTTGCGTTAACAAAACAAGTTCCTCTGTATGGCTAGCAACCGTTAAGGCGCAAGGCATTTCTTTTGCCACTTCCATCGCGAAGCTTGGGCCGGATAACACCCCTAAATGAATCTCTTTCGCTACAGGCAATGAACTTCTGGACAATTCGCGCTCAACTACTTGATGAGGCATAGCAGCGGTCTCAGGCTCAAGGCCTTTGCACAACCAGACCCAATTGTGTGGAACATGTTTTGTTTTGAGAAGATTGGCAACCATCTCTTTTAACCCAGAGACTGGTGTAGCAAGCACAATCAAGGTGTCCGAAGCAACATCTGAAAAAACCTCATCCCAGTTGGCGGTCACCTTAAGTGACTCCGGCAATGAGGCACCTTTTAAATATTGCTCATTACATCTAGAAGCTTGAGCTTTTTCCGCTAATTCAGGAGAACGACTCCAAAGAATCACCTCAGAACAAAGCGGATTCTTGGCTGCATGTATCGCCATTGCGGTACCCCATGCTCCTGCGCCAAGAAATATAACTTTCATCGTGATTAGTTAGGCAACACAATGCCACTATCATTGGCTGATTGTGGAGCCCCAGCCTGTTGTAAACGCTGTTCATAAAGCGCATGGAAGTTAATCTCTGCCAAATGAACAGGCTGGAAACCAGCACGACTAATCACATCAGCGATATTCGACCTTAAGTAAGGGAACAAAATTGTTGGGCATGCAATACCTAACATAGGATCCATTTGCTCCGCAGGCATATTTTGCATTTCAAAAATACCCGCTTGCTGCGCCTCAACTAAAAAGAGAACTTTATCTTCAATACGAGTTGTTACGGTACCAATCAAAGTCACATGGAAATTACTAGCATCCAATTGGTTAGCTTGAATATCAACCTGTACCTCCAACTTTGGCTCACCTTGCTCCAACAGAATCTGTGGGGCATTCGGTTGCTCTAAAGACAAATCCTTTAGATAAACACGTTGAATTTGGAAACTTGGTGCGCTATCAGCCGCACCATTTGCTGTTGCTGTCATTTACTGTCCTTTTATTATTTACCCAACAGAGGGTCTAGTTTACCCGCACGATCAAGCGCGGAAAGATCATCAAAACCACCAACATGGGTGTCATCAATGTAAATTTGTGGCACTGTGCGACGACCCGTTCTAGCCATCATTTCTTCTTTCTTCGATGGATCTTTATCCACCAGAATCTTTTCCGTGATAACCGCACCCTTAGACTGCAATAAACGCTCAGCCATATTGCAATAAGGGCAAACTTGGGTGCTATACATAGTAATTTTTGGCATTTCGAACCTTTTTAGACCTTTATTTAACCAATGGCAAGCCAGCCTGATTCCAAGCAGAAATGCCACCTTCCATGCAGGCAAGCTCCGAAAAACCAGCTTTTTTAAGTTTTGCCACCGCGCTATTTGCTCTAGAACCGCTTAAACAAACTAAAATAACAGGCTTATTGGTGTCTAACTTAAGCTTTTGAATATCGTCAAGATCAGCTAATGGCAAATGTTTAGAGTTTGCGATGTGCCCTGACCGATACTCTTCAGCAGTTCGAACATCTAGCAATTGGGCTTGCCGCTGATTGACCCATTGAATAGCCGTATGTACATTAAGCAATTGCTTATTCATACGGCCCATAAGTTGAGGAAGCGCTAAAGCTAGGCCGGATGTCACCAAAGTAGCTATTAGCAGTAAATTGTTTGTATTTGTAAAAAAGTCCATTAGTAAATTATAGAATGTGAATATGAAACAACTTGTACTTATTCGCCATGGCGAATCCCAATGGAACCTTGAAAATCGTTTTACCGGTTGGGTTGATGTAGATCTCACCCCTACTGGCATCCAGCAAGCTACGCAAGCTGGCGAGAGATTAAAGGCCGCAGGCTATGATTTTGACATTGCTTACACTTCTGTGCTTAAAAGAGCCATCAGAACATTGTGGCATGCCCAAGAAGCCATGGACAGACTTTGGATCCCTGTCGTTCATAGCTGGCGCTTAAACGAACGGCACTATGGAGCATTAGCTGGTCTCAATAAAACAGAAACAGCAGCCAAATACGGTGAAGAACAAGTTCATATCTGGAGACGCTCTTACGATGTGCGCCCTCCATTACTTGATGAAAATGACCCAAGAACATCATTTAATGATCCTCGCTACTCCAAGTTAAAACGTGAAGAAATTCCGCTAGGGGAGTGTCTAAAAGACAATGTGGCAAGAGTTTTACCTCTTTGGGAAGAATCCATTGCCCCAGCCTTAAATTCTGGCAAACGAGTTTTAATAGCCGCACACGGCAATAGCATCCGTTCATTAGTTAAATACCTTGATCAGGTATCTGACACCGACATTATGGAAATCAATATTCCTAATGGTACGCCGCTCGTTTATGAGCTAGATGACAACCTTAAACCTATTAAGCATTTCTATTTAGATAAATAAACCATGTATCGGTCAATTAAAAATATTGCGCTCATTTGTACTGGCTTAATCGCAGGCGTTGCACTAACTCTGCAATTATCGGCTACTGCACAACAAGGCGGATCCAATCTTCCTTTAGATGAGCTAAGAACCTTATCCAATGTATTTGGCCAAATTAAACGGGATTATGTAGAACCCGTTGAAGATAAGCGCTTATTGACTGATGCAATCAAAGGAATGGTCAGTGGCCTTGACCCCCATTCCTCTTATTTAGACAAAAAAGATTTTGCCGAGATGCAAGAGCATACTCAAGGTAAGTTTGCAGGCCTAGGCATTGAAATCACTTCGGAAGATGGCATTGTTAAGATTCTTAATCCGATTGAAGATACGCCAGCGGCAAGAGCAGGACTTCAACCGGGCGACTTAATTACTCGCTTAGATGACAAACCTGTTCGCGGCATGACGCTTGACCAATCTGTACGCCGCATGCGCGGAGAACCCGGCACAAAAATTACTCTAACTATCTTCAGAAAAAGTGAAGAAAGAACATTCCCTGTAACGATCACACGTGCAGAAATTAAAGTTCAATCAGTTAAGGCAAAAATGATTGAGCCGGGCATTGCCTACGTTCGAATTACTAGCTTCCAAGAAAGAACAGTTCCTGATCTAGGTAAAAAATTAGCTGAACTCTATGAAAAAGAACCTCAAATTAAAGGCCTTGTTCTAGACCTTAGAAACAATGGCGGCGGTTTACTTCAAGGAGCCGTAGGTGTATCTGCAGCATTCTTAGCCAATGACACTTTAGTTGTTTCTACAAAAGGCCAATCAGAAGACGCTAAACAAGTATTTAAGGCAACGCCTGATAATTACAGATTAGGCGAGCCCAATGATCCACTAGCTCAAGTACCTATGGCACTTAAAAAAGTTCCCATGGTTGTTTTGGTTAACGCATTCTCCGCATCAGCTTCAGAGATTGTTGCTGGCGCCCTACAAGATCACAAACGCGCAACCATTATTGGAAAAACAACTTTTGGTAAAGGCTCTGTTCAAACTGTTAGACCTTTGAGCGCTGACTCAGCTCTTAAATTAACAACAGCTTATTACTACACGCCCACAGGGAAATCAATTCAAGCTTTTGGTATCAAACCAGATATTCCAGTAGATCAAAATGCTGAAGGCGACCCTGATGATGCATTAATTACCCGTGAAATAGATAGCGAGAAACACCTACGCAATAAACAATCTTCAGAAGAAAAGCTCATCAATGATCGTGAAAAAAGACGCCTAGAAGAACTTCAACGCGTTGAAGATTTAAATGCCAAAAAAACTCCTGAAGAAAAAGAGAAAGATCGCAAAAAACGTCCTCCTGAATTTGGCACAACAGAAGACTTTATGTTGCAACAAGCACAAGCCTATCTAAAAGGACAAACAGTCAAACGCTCTAAATCACGTTTAGAGTAACGGCGAATGCATGAACGATCAGGACCTTCTTAGATATTCCCGCCATATCCTCCTTGAGGATATTGGCATTGAAGGTCAGGAAAAAATTTTAGGCGCCCATATTATCGTTGTAGGCGCAGGGGGCTTAGGCTCTGCCGCCGCACCTTATTTAGCTGCCGCAGGCGTTGGAAAAGTTACTCTTATTGACCACGATATAGTAGAAATAAGCAACCTCCAACGTCAAATCATGCACAACAATGGAAGCGTTGGCATACCCAAAGTGGTTTCTGGTAAAAAAATGTTGGAGCAACTTAATCCAAATATTGAGGTCATTGCAATTCAGGAAAAAGCAAGCGCCTCTTTACTCAATGATTTGCTTCCTCATGCCACAGTCATCCTTGATTGCACGGATAACTTCAAAACTAGACACCTAATTAATAGCGTCTGCCAGAAACACCAAGTGCCATTGGTAAGTGGTTCAGCCATTGGATTTGATGGGCAAGTCAGTGTTTTTGATTCTAGGATGGCTAATGCGCCCTGCTACGCCTGCATTTTTCCAGAAGAACAGAATTTTGATGAAGTGAAATGCTCAACCATGGGCGTATTCTCACCCTTAGTTGGGATTATTGGCAGCATTCAGGCGGCGCAAGCATTGCAAATCACTATGCAAATAGGCGAGCCATTATGCGGCAAATTACTGCTATGGGATGCGCGCACTAGTCAAGTGAATGAAATTCAATTACACCAACAAGCAACTTGTAAAGTTTGCTCTATAAAGCGTTAATCTTTTCTAAGGCAGCTGTAATTTCTTCAGGCTCTATAGCCGCTAATAACTGATCAACAGCTGGCACAAGGTTTTTAGCATGCGCTCGCAGAATTTCTTTTTTAACAGATAGCAACTGATTAAAGTGCAAAGAAAAATCCCTCAACCCCATACCAAGAAGTAATCTGGTCATAGAAGGCTCGCCAGCCATTTCACCGCAAACAGAGACCGGCATATTGGCAGCATTTGCCTCGCGAATCACACCTGCAATTAAGCGCAGCACGGCCGGATGCAATGGGTCATATAAATGCGCCACAGCGTTATCAGCTCTATCAATCGCTAAGGTATATTGAATCAAGTCATTTGTACCAATTGACAAGAAATCCAAACGACGAATAAACAAAGGTAATACCAATGCAGCCGCTGGAATCTCAATCATTGCTCCAACTTTAATATCTGAGTCAAAGGCAACACATCGGTCTTCCAACTGTTTCTTAGCCAACTCTATCAAATCAAGCGTCTGATTAATTTCTTGAACATGAGCCAACATTGGAATCAAGATCTTCATCTTCCCAAATGCTGATGCCCTTAAGATCGCACGCAACTGAATTAAGAACATATCAGGCTCAGACAAAGACCAACGAATAGCTCTTAATCCAAGGGGTGACATAACAGGGGTGCCGCCATCCTCTTCTACATCTAATGGTTTATCAGCCCCAATATCAATCGTACGAATCGTAACTGGCAAACCCTTCATGGCTTCAACTGTTCTACGGTAAGCTAAATACTGCTCTTCCTCACCAGGCATTTCGCCTTTACGATTCATGAACAAGAACTCAGAACGGAATAATCCGATACCAACAGCCCCTGAATCAAGGGCCAAGGCAGCATCTTCTGGCATCTCAACGTTCGCCATCAAATCAACAGGTGCGCCATCTAAAGTGAAAGTTGGCGTGTACTTTAATCTCTGAAGCTTTTTCTTCTCTAGCTTTCTTTGGGTTTGTAGATGGCGATATTCTTCTAAAACAAGTGGGCTTGGATCAACGATCACAATGCCGCGATCACCATCAATGATGAGCCAGTCATCTTGCTTAATTAAATGGCTAGCTTGTCGTACCCCAACAGCAGCAGGAATATCTAGACTTCTAGCCACAATAGCTGTGTGAGAGGTTCGCCCCCCAAGATCGGTGATAAAACCACCGAAAGCCATATCTTTAAAGCGCATCATGTCTGGTGGAGCTATATCATGGGCCACCACAATCAGCTCACCTAATTCGCGGGTTTCACCAACGCTTTTGTAAAAAGAAGAAATCGTTTGATGATCTTCACCATGATGAAGCACCTTCATCACACGCTCTACGACCTGCCTAATATCAGTTGCACGCTCACGCAAATACTCATCTTCAATTTCTGCAAATTGACTCAGCAAGAATTCAAGTTGAGTGGCCAAGGCCCATTCTGCGTTATATCTTTTTAATCTAATTAACTCGAGAGGTTTTTCGGTGAGCGTTGTGTCAGCCAAAATCATGGCATGAACATCTAAAAAAGCAGCCATTTCCTCTGGCGCCGCCTCAGGCAAACCATCTCTTAATGTTTTTAACTCTTGGCGTACGGTCTTAAAAGCATCTAATAACCTTTTTTCTTCTGCTGCTTCTTGGCCAACGTCTACCAAATAGTGCACCACATCCATCGCGGACGGCGCAATACGCAAAGCCTTACCAATGGCAATGCCATTAGTAACTGGTATTCCGTGGAGTGTAAAAGCCAAAGTTACTCGCCCTCACCAAAACGGTCATTAATCAATGCTTCTATAGCTTGAAGCGCCTCGTCCGCTTTATCACCCTCTGTTTCAAGAGTTACGACACTACCAAGACCTGCAGCCAACATCATGACACCCATAATGCTCTTTGCATTCACTCTACGACCAGCTCTAGACAAAAAAACCTCACAAGGAAACTGCCCTGCTAGCTGTGTCAACTTAGCAGATGCACGAGCATGAAGGCCAAGCTTATTAATAATTGTTATTTCTGCACTTGGCATATTTATTCCTTACCTACTACTTTTTCAACAGAATTAGTATTTTCCGCTTGAATACCCAAATGGCCAATTGGAATAATCCCTTGCTGCCCACCATGCAAGGCCTTGTTTGTCACAGAGTCCAAGGCTTCAGATCTATAGGCAATCGCTCTCATGAGCATAGGCAAATTAACGCCGGCAATCACACGCACCCGCCCATTTAACTCAGACTGATGAGCCACACGACTCGCCACATTTGCTGGGGTTGCCCCCATAATGTCAGTCAACACCAATAAGCCATCTTCCGAATATATTTTTTTAGCGGCAAGCGTCGCTTTTTCCAAAGTTAACTTAGCATCTTCATGCGCCATCACATCTAAACTCAAAATACCCTCAGGTACCTCGCCATAAACATGTGCAGCAAACTCTTTTAAAGCGCTAGCCAAAGGGGCATGAGCAATGATCAAAATCCCAATCATATTAATTCTTTTTCCAAGCTAGTTAACCACTGTTTAGCAACATCGTAGCCTGTTTGCTGAGTAATCTCTACAAAACAAGTCGGGCTTGTGACATTGATTTCAGTTAGATACCCGCCAATAAAATCCAAACCAACCAAATGCAATCCTCTTGAGGCCAAAATAGGGCCGACAGATTCAGCAATCTCAGCTTCCCTTGAGGAAATTGGTTGAGCAACACCTTTGCCACCAGCAGCTAAATTACCTCTTACCTCACCACCCTGTGGAATTCTAGCTAATGCATAAGGCACAGGGACTCCACCAATCACTAATACGCGCTTATCCCCATCTGCAATTTCCGGTAAAAATTTCTGCGCCATTAACGCGCGTCGACCAACATCACCTAGAGTCTCAACAATACTAGCCAAATTCAAAGCGTCAGATTTAACCCTAAAAATGCCCATACCACCCATGCCGTCTAAAGGCTTAATGATGATGTCTTGATGTTCTTGATGAAAATTTTGAATATCTTTTAAATCATGGCTAATCAACGTTGGTGGCGCAAACTGCAAAAACTCTAACAAAGATAATTTCTCAGAATGATTACGTAGAGCAGCGGGATCATTAAATATTTTTGCGCCCTCCAATTGAGCTTGCGACAAGAACCAAGTAGCCGTCACATAACTCATATCAAAAGGTGGATCTTTCCTCATAATGACTGCATCAAATGAAGCTAATTTCTTTTGCTCTTGCTCTTGGCACACATACCAAGGGACTGCTGCCATATCTATCTGTATTTTTTGAGAACTTGCACAAATTGCGCCGCCAACACTTTTAATATCTTCGATATGACAATGCCAAATATCATGTCCAACTTCTTGAGCTGCGCGCATCATAGCTAACGTGCTATCTTTCTTGATAGAAAAACTAGCTAGCGGATCTGCGACAAACAATAGGTTCATAAACTTATTCAGCCTCAGGATCTGTACGTTCTAATTCTAGTGATGCTGCCAACAAAGCAAGTCGCGCAACCACCCCATACAAATAAAAACGATTAGGCGCAGCAACGCCAGGTTTGGCCGCCACATCTGGAATTGCATTATGCGCAAATGCTAATGGCACAAAATGTGCGCCAGGTGCATTTAGGTTCTCATCTACGCCGCGATCAGTATGAACGCGATAGAAACCACCCACCACATAACGATCCATCATATAAACAACGGGTTCAGCGACTGCCTCATTAATCTTTTCAAATGTATAAACCCCTTCTTGAATCAATACATCGCTAACTTCCATGCCTTCTTTGATGACACTCATCTTGTTGCGCTCTTTACGATTAAGGCCTTTTACTTCGCTCGCATCCTTAACCGTCATAATGCCCATACCGTAGGTGCCCGCATCTGCCTTAACAATCACATATGGCTTTTCTTTAATCCCATATTCACGATATTTACGCGCAATCTTTTTCAAGATTGCATCAACATTTTCCTCAAGGGCTTCCTCACCAATACGCTCATGAAAATTAATACCTGAGCACTTAGAGAAATATGGATTGATCATCCAAGGGTCAATATCAATGACCTTAGCAAATCTTTTCGCCACATCGTCATAAGCAGCAAAATGATTAGACTTACGTCTAACCGCCCATCCAGCATGAAGTGGTGGCAACAAATACTGCTCATGTAGATTTTCTAAAATAGATGGGATACCACTTGATAAGTCGTTATTGAGCAAAATAGTGCAAGGGTCAAAGTCTTTAAGACCTAAACGACGACCCTTCATGCCAATTCTAGCTAAAGGCTCTAATATCAATCTTTGGCCATCTGGCAAATCAATAGGTGTTGGCTTTTTAATATCGTCAGACAAAGAGCCTAAACGCACATTCAAGCCTGTTTGTCTTAATACGGAGGCCAATCTTGCTACGTTCTGCAAATAGAACATGTTGCGAGTATGGCGCTCTGGAATTAACAATAAATTTTTAGCATCAGGGCAAATCTTCTCAATGGATGCCATTGCCGCTTGAACAGCCAACGGCAACATCTCAGGAGAAAGATTATTAAATCCCCCTGGAAATAAATTCGTGTCAACTGGGGCAAGCTTAAAACCAGCATTACGCAAATCAACTGAGCAATAAAAAGGTGGCGTGTGCTCCTGCCACTCCATCCTGAACCATCTTTCGATAGCAGGCGTAGCTTCTAAAACCTTGCTCTCTAATTCAAGCAAAGGGCCATTAAGGGCAGTAATGAGATGTGGGACCATAGTCTTATTGTAAGACGGATAAAAAAAGGGTGGGTTCTTTTAGAATCCACCCTTTAAACCCCTAAAAAATAACTATTTTTGAATTAGGGTCTATTCCACATTTACTTAAAGCCAAGATTAATGTTCGTAAGCGCTTTCGCCATGCGAGCTAATATCTAAGCCTTCACGCTCCTCATCTTCAGAAACGCGTAATCCAACAACCATATCCACAAGCTTATATGAAATGTAAGCAACTACTGCAGACCAAACAACTGTCGTTGCGACAGCTTGGAACTGAATCCAAACTTGTGAAGCAATTGAATAGTCTGGAGCCACTGCATTTGTTACATAGTCATAGATACCTGTGCCGCCTAATGATGGTGCTGCAAATACCCCTGTTAACAATGCTCCTGTAATACCACCCACACCATGAACACCGAAAACATCAAGACTGTCATCAACCTTTAACAATCTCTTAAGGCCTGTTACACCCCAGAAGCAAACAACGCCTGCAATTAAGCCCATAATTAAAGAACCCATCACACCCACATAGCCAGCTGCAGGAGTAATAGCCACCAAACCAGCTACAGCACCTGAAGCAGCACCAAGCATAGATGGCTTACCTTTAGCCAACCACTCCACCAAAGTCCATGTAACTACGGCAGCAGCTGTGGCCATTAATGTGTTAACGAAAGCCAATGCTGCACTACCGTTTGCTTCAAGAGCAGAACCAGCATTAAAACCAAACCAACCCACCCACAATAATGATGCGCCAACCATCGTTAAAGTAAGGTTATGAGGTTTAAGCGCCTCCTTACCAAAACCTAAGCGCTTGCCAACTACATAAGCACCTACCAAACCGGCAACAGCAGCATTAATATGCACCACTGTACCGCCAGCAAAGTCTAAAGCGCCTTTTTGGAACAACCAACCTGAAGCAGCTGTAGCAAGCTCTGCAGCCTTAGCATCTGTAAATGCATCAGGACCAGGCCAGAACCAAACCATGTGAGCAATCGGTAAATAGCTGAATGTGAACCATAGAACAGCAAACAACAATACCGCTGCAAACTTAATACGCTCAACAAATGCGCCAACAATCAAGCAAACTGTAATAGAAGCGAAAGCAGCTTGGAATGCCATGTATGCATACTCTGGAACTACAACACCTTTGCTAAAAGTTGCTGCTGTAGAGTCTGGCGTCATGCCTGCCAAGAACAGTCGATCAAATCCACCAAAGAATGCCCCACCTTCTGTAAATGCAATGCTGTAACCATAGATGCTCCACAAAACCATAATTAATGAGAACACCACCAAACATTGCATTAATACAGACAACATGTTTTTACTACGCACTAAACCACCATAAAACAGACCTAAAGCAGGCACTGTCATCAAGATCACTAATGCAGTAGAAATTAATAACCACGCTGTGTCACCTTTGTTTGGGACTGGTGCTGGCGCAGCCGGTGCTGCTGGAGCAGCAGCTGCAGCGCTAGTAGCAGGAGCTGTAACAGCCGGCTTTGCATCATCAGCATAAGCCGATGATGAAACAGCCATCGTGACAGAACCTAATGCCAATACTGCGGCACCAGCTGCCAGTAAACGTTTAATCCAATAAGTCATATTGTTACCTCGCTTTATAGGGCATCCGCACCGGTTTCACCGGTACGAATACGAATTACTTGTTCAACAGGTGACACAAAAATTTTCCCGTCACCAATTTTTCCGGTCTTAGCAGATTTCTCAATTGCTTCAATAGCTTGATCAACAAGGCTGTCATCAATAGCTGCTTCGACTTTTACCTTTGGCAAGAAATCCACCACATACTCTGCACCACGATATAACTCGGTGTGCCCCTTTTGTCGACCAAAGCCCTTCACTTCAGTAACGGTAATACCAGAGACGCCCACATCTGATAGCGCCTCACGTACTTCGTCAAGCTTGAAGGGCTTGATGATTGCTGTAATTAATTTCATAGGTTTCTCCGTGAAATCACTCAATTAAAAGCTTCTTGTTAAAGAAAGAGCTACGCCGTTAGCACCAAGATTAGATTTACCACTAGATAATGTTCCAGAAGCATCAGCATAAGATTTTGTTCCAGCCTTCAATGTATTAAAGTAATACTTAGCGCCCAAAACAAAACCGTTGTAATCGTAAGATAAGCCTACGTTATAGTCTGTATAAGAAAACTTACCAGTTCTAGTTGCTGAAGAAAATGCTCCATCAGCCTTGTAATCGGTATATCCAGCGTGTGCTGAAGCAGTTAATTTAGGTAATACCTCCTGACTTAATGTCATGTCGTAATACATTGTGCCTCTAGCACTAGCTCCATTGGTACCAGCTGAATTTGTACTTGCAAAATAGTTATCACCAATCGTACGAGATACTTTAAATGAAGCAATGCCGTAGCCTAGGCCAAGATAAGCTTCTTGAGTATTTGCTTTGTAAGAGCCGCTACCTGGATATTGGTAATCAATCAAACCAAGATCTACCGCAATACCAGCAACTTCAGTTTTGTAGCCACCATACAAATCCCACTCCATTGAACCATCACCAGCAGTCCACTTATTGACATTAGAACCCCATGTTCCTACATATAAGCCAAGCTTATTAAAGGCCACATCAAATCCGCCTTGCGCAGATGGGCTACGGTTATTTTGAGAAATACCGCGGAAACGATAGTCACTAGTAAGTCCAATATTGCTAGTTACAGCAATATCAGGTACTGGTGCAGCTGCCTCTTCAGCACAAGCAACACCAGAAGATAAAGTAGCTGCAGCAGCCAAAGCAATCGCAGAAAGGGTTAAATAAGTTTTCATGTAGTGCACTCCTAATAAACAATCTAAGGGAAATTCCTTGAGCTAATATATGCAAAAGGTGTGCCAGATTATTAATATCTATATTAATCAATAAGTTATTTAAGCCACTCTATTGAATTTGCACTTTAATTAATTGATGCACCATTAATGTTATGCCTTTATGCACCATTATTGAGCATTTTTTTGGTGCATAGATTTCCTATAATCTAGGTAAAAATACAAGAACCTTTTAATTGGAATAAACATGAACCCTCAAGACATCATGCAAAAAATGCAGACTATTGCCAACGATATGCAAAACAAAGTTGGTGATGTCATCCGCCAATCACCAGCAAAAGATCTTGAAAAAAATGTTCGCGGCTTAATGACTCAAGGATTTCAGAAATTAGATCTTGTTACTCGAGAAGAGTTTGATATACAAACTCAAGTTCTAGCTCGTACACGCGCCAAACTTGAAGAACTAGAAGCAAAAATTACGGCTTTAGAAAATAAGCAGTCCTAAAGTTCAAACCAAAAAGTTTTATTTGTTTTACAAAAAAGCAGAGTATTCACTCTGCTTTTTTATGCGCTACTTATTATTAATAATTGCTTACCAAAGTGATGTCACACACCTGCCAAGTGATGTTTTAAAGGTTTTGGATAAAACAAAAACCATGAATAAGAACATACTTGTAAAGCCAAAAATATCAGAAATACCTGCTTGAAAGCAGCTACTTTCTCCATCCCCATCGCGATAGATAAATCAATACCCCAGCCAATGCCCCATTGGAAAATAAAGGCGCCCACAAATATAAGTAAGTTATAACTAGTACTTGCTATACCGGCATTACGTGATGGAAATACTGTAATAATCGTACTCTGCCCAAGGATATGTCCTGTGGCAGAAATAGCAAAAACAATCCACAACATCCAGCTATAAGAAGTATGCGTTGTGACAGCAAGTAATTGCGCCACCAAACCGAGCGCTAGCATCCAACTAACATAATTTAAGGTCTTAAAACCTTTGCTATTGGCTCGCGGCATAAACCAAGCATTAAACGCATAGCCTAGCAATAAAGCCGCATTAAATATAAATAGTATTTCAGCGCTACCCTTTGAACTAAAACCTAGCACCTGCGTCATCCAAGGGCCAATCCATAAAGTTTGTAATGCTAAAAATCCACCATGGTTAACAATACCTAGTGGCAACATTCTTAAAAAGAATGGATGCCCAACAATATCTTTAATTCCAAATGTTTCTTCTTGGTTGATTACTGTAGCGTTATTTTTTTTAGGTTGATCATCAAATGTAGGCAAGCCAAAACGAATTCCTAGAAAACCTATAGCCACTAATGCAGCCATTACCCAAAAAACACCTCGCCACCCCATAAAAGGCAAAGCTAGCTGAACCGGTATCGTCGTAATTAAAGCGCCTATCGTGCCAAACACCAACATGCCTGAAGCTAACTGCCCCTGTTGTTCAATAGCAAACCAACGACGATAAGCTGTGAATGCCGCCATCAAACAAGCAGAAACTCCCACGCCAATTAATAGTCGTCCCAATGCAATACCCCAAAGACTATCGGCATAGGCAAAAGTTGCAGAACCTATTAATGCCACTAGCAACAACACACTCTCTGTTCTGCGCGTACCAAATTTATCCATTGCAAACCCCAAAGGAATTTGCATGGTGGAAAAGCCAACAAAATAAGCTGCAGATAAAAGCCCTAATTGAGCGTTGGTAATATGGAGGTCAGCCATCAACTCCGGAGCGATGACGGCATTAACTGTTCTAAATGCATAAGATAAAAAATAAGCAAATGCAAAATATGCAAATACACGGAAAGCCGGAAGACCCTTTAAAGGCAAATCAGACTGAGTAATAGTTGCTTTCATAAACGCTCTTAATAAGGTTTAAACCCACTAAAGAACATCGCATGTTCTTCGGTATTAATCGTTGGATGATTTGAGTCTGGCAACTGTTGCAATACGCTGACTTGATATATCCCAGTTTGTCCATCTGGAAATATTCGTTGAACCAACCAAACCTTCAATAGCCTTTTTTGCTGATCCGGAGCCACCCCAATCATTTGCCAACTTTGAGCAGCCAATTCATAACTAGGCTGGCCAGCTGTTTTAACTGTCACCATTTCTGATTTTGGCGGAGTATCTGACTGAAGATTGGCCATCATGCCACGTTGCAAATACTGAATTAAATCAGCCACATTGACTCTTTGGTCAGGAGCCAGATGAATACTCCCCACGGCATATAAAGCTTGCCCTGCTTTGGCAGCCTCCATAGTCATTACCAAACGCTGATCTTGGAATTGAATGACTTTTTCTGCTCGGCTGGGCTTTCCTGGGTACAAAGCCTCATACATCAGGTCATCAGATCTGACTGTACGCCAATCAAATTTTGGCGTACATGCGACTACCGCCAAACATAGCACCGATATAACTGCCTTAAATATCACCCGATTCAACATATTTTTTCTTATTTGCATAAAATGTCATTATGCCTACTCAGACAACATTTAACTTGTTTCGCCAATTGAGGTTTCTTGCTCTTGGTTTAGTCGTTTGCGCTTCAATTATTGGCTGCCAATCTGATACTCAACAAAAAACACCTGCATTTAAGGTTTCTGAGCTATCAGGAAGAGTCTTAAGCCAAGAAGATTTAAAGGGCAAGGTCAGCATTATTAATTTTTGGGCTACTAGCTGTACAACCTGCGTTAAAGAAATGCCCACCATGATCGAAACCTATAAAAAATATAAAAGCGATCAACTTGAGTTCATTGCCATTGCTATGGCTTATGACCCGCCGATGTATGTAGTGAATTTCGCCAAAACACGACAACTACCTTTCCAAGTAGCCATGGATTCAGATGGTAGCGTGGCTAAAGCCTTTGGGAAAATTCAATTAACCCCAACAACTTTAGTTATTAATAAAAATGGAAAAATTATTAAGCGCTATGTTGGTGAACCTGATTGGGATGAATTCCATCAGCTATTAGAGAAGTCTTTGGCAGAGAAGGTTTAACCCTTCCCCACGTTATTAAACAACGCCTGCTTTGTGAGCCTGTTGATCAGCGTGATAGCTTGAGCGAACCATTGCACCAACAGCCGCATGCGTGAAGCCCATGGCATAAGCCTCTTTCTCAAACATCGCAAATGTATCAGGATGCACATAACGCCTAACAGGTAAGTGATGCCCTGATGGTGCCAAATACTGACCAATCGTCAACATATCAATGTTATGCGCTCGCATATCCTTCATCACTTCAAGGATTTCTTCATCAGTCTCACCCAAGCCAACCATTAAGCCACTCTTAGTTGAAACCTCTGGATATAAGGCTTTAAAGTCTTTTAGCAACTTTAATGAATGCATGTAATCTGAACCAGGCCTTGCTTCTTTATACAAACGAGGTACTGTTTCCAAATTGTGGTTCATGATGTCTGGCAAACCGGCCGAGAAAATGTCTAGCGCTTTCTCTAAACGCCCCCTGAAATCAGGCACAAGTACTTCAATCCTAGTATCAGGAGACAATTCTTTAGTTTTTGCAATGCACTCAACAAAATGTTGCGCTCCACCATCACGCAAATCATCGCGATCGACGCTAGTAATCACGACATAAGATAGCTTTAATGCTGCGATTGTTTTTGCCAAATTTTGCGGCTCATCGACATCTAGCGGGTCAGGTCGTCCATGCCCCACATCACAAAATGGACAACGTCTCGTGCACTTGTCTCCCATGATCATGAATGTAGCAGTGCCTTTACCAAAACATTCGCCGATATTAGGGCAGCTAGCCTCTTCACAAACAGTCACCAGCTGGTTTTCACGAAGAATTTTTTTAATTTCATGAAATCTAGAATTACCAGAAGCAGCCTTTACTCTAATCCAATCAGGCTTTTTAAGCACTTGCTCTACAGGAACAATCTTAATAGGAATTCTCGCCGTCTTATCAGCTGATTTTTGTTTCTGATTTGGATCGTAGGCTTTAGTCATTACTGCACCTCTAATTGTTTCAATAAATGGCTCAATAAACTCTTAGCCACAGCACCTATATTGTCGCTCACCCCAAGCGATGAGAGATCAACTGTTTTTAAACCCGGATAACCACAAGGGTTGATTGCCTCAAAAGGGCCCAAATCCATATGAACATTGAGAGCCAAACCATGATAGCAACATTGCTTCGTCACCTTTAACCCTAGAGCAGCAATCTTAGCACCGATCAAATGAGCCGCAATCGAATTGCCTTTACTTAAATAAATGCCTGGCGCCCCTTGATGTCTCTCACCGGATACCTTGAAGTCAGTCAATGTATCAATAATGGCTTGTTCAATTCTATTAACTAAGTCACGAACAAACAGCTTCCTGCGACGAAGGTCTAATAGTAAATAAACCACAATTTGCCCTGGGCCATGGTAGGTGATTTGTCCACCTCGATCAATTGGCACTAAAGGGATCGCTGAGTCTTTGACTAATAAGTGCGCCAAATCACCAGCCTGACCCAGTGTATAAACAGGCGGATGCTCTAACACCCAAATCTCATCAGGCGTTGATGCATCGCGCTCATTCGTAAACTTCTTCATTGCCTCATAAGTCGGCAAATAATCTTGCACCCCTAAATGGCGGACTTGCACATTCATCATTTATAGAACGACGCTCACCATGGGATGCGTCGATAACGTGCGATACAACTCATCTAACTGCTCACGACTATGCACGCGTACAGTGACAGTTAAACCCAAATAATTGCCGTTTTTAGACGGCCTGCGTTCTATAGTTGCAACATTAAAACCAGGGTCAAACTGCAATACAATATTGGCAATCGCAGATTCATAGCCATCTACTGACTTCCCCATCACTTTGATGGGGAAATCACAAGGGTATTTAATTAATGATTCCTCTTGATCAGCCATGAGTCTTTCCAGTTGTTGGGTCAACTTGCCCATGCCATGCGCGCAAAATAAGATCTCTAATGCAATGCAATTTACGGTGGAAAAAATGGTCTGCTCCAGGGATCACTTGAACAACCAATTCTTGAGGTCTTACCCAATCCAATACGCTACCCAAAGGAATCACATCATCTACTTCCCCATGAATAACAATCGTATCTTTAGGCACCGGAGCAACCTCCCACTTAGACGTTGCCGAACCCACCATAATCAAACGCTCTGGCGCCATACCCAACTCTTGTAATTTTGCTGCAACATAACTGCTCACATAACTACCAAAAGAAAAGCCTGCCATAGCCAATGGTAACTCTCCTACTAACATGGGCCATGCATGGTTTTCCAATTCTGGAATGCCCTGCCAATTAAATGAATCTTTCATCCATTTCACAACGGCAACTAAATCATCTGCCTCACCCTTGCCATCATCGTGTGTACCTTCAGTTGTACCCACGCCTCTAAAGTTAGTTCTTAATGTGACATACCCAAGTTGTGCAAAGGTTCTTGCTAAGGTTTGCGCTACCTTGTTATCCATCGTGCCACCCAACAAAGGATGTGGATGAGCCACCAAAGCAATACCCCTTGGTCTATAGCTACTAGGTGCATCACGAACACCATCTGGCAAATCTAATGCGCCCTCAATTAATCCAACCAACCCTGGCAAATGTAGTTTGACTGTCCGGCTCACTTATTCAATCCTCAATCTTTCAACGACCTGCCCATTTACAAAATGTTGGTCAATAATTTCATCAATGTCTGATGTATCAACTGCGGTATACCAAACGCCTTCCGGATACACCACCATCACAGGCCCGTGGGCACAACGATCTAAGCACCCAGCTTTATTAATCCTAACCTTGCCTGCGCCAGATAAGCCCATCTCTTTGCAACGAATCTTGGCATGCTCAAATAAATGTTGCGCATTATGTTGAGCACAACAATCATCACCACTCTCGCGTTGATTTAAACAAAAAAACAAATGGTATTTAAAATAAGTCATAGGTGAAAATTATATAGAGGATAAGGGTTTTAAGCCTTTTAATAGCGACAGCCCCGCCCCAATCGGCCACAACCAAGCCATCCATGAAATTAAGTGATTAAAGTGAATTAAACGCCCATGGCGCCACTCTTGAATACTAACGATGTAATAAGGGCTTTGTGGTAAAAAATTAACCAAAAATATCATGCCAACCAAAGCTATTAAAGCAAGCAAATATAACCATTTCCGACTTAGCTTTAATGCACCAATCAATAAAATATTAGACGCCACCATCCCCCAAAAAGCGGAGGGCGTTAGCCAAGCCAAGCTTTTATCAACACCAAACTGCATCCCCGTGAATAGGGCTTTAAAAAAGACGGTCACCAGGAGGAGCGTAGAAAGAATCATCGCTTTCGGCGCCCGGTCACGCATAGCCAAAGCGATACAAATAGCAGAAGCAAACCATGCAACCATAGTCGTCACGATCTCTACAGTTGCAAAATTAAAAGTTTCCCTCCAAAGGCTCGTTGTCTGCCAAACATCGACCCAGTCGCCCATAGCCAACCAAGCGGGTTGAGGATAAATTTGAGCCAAGGGGAAAGATAGAGCTAGCAGTACCCCACTAGAGCGAGGGCCAAACCATTGGATGCGGCGATGATGAAAGGCGCTACCTGATAACCACTTAGGGTCCATAGGGACAGCCAATAAAGCCCCTAAAGTGGTGCCCCCCACATTAGTCCACCAGTCAATATTGCTGGGCACCCTAGTATTTAACCAAGTTTGTAATGATTCTAGAACGCCCGATAACAACCCGCCCATCACGACTGCCAATAAAACAGCTCGATAGGCCCTTAATCTTGGATAAGCTGCAAAAACAACTAAGAATCCAAATGGCAAATAACCCAGAATATTTGTAAATACATCAAAAGAAGTGATGTACCTAGGAATAGGTGCAAAAATCCAATCTAAGGGACCAGCCCCCACCCCCACATTAAAATTAAACGGAAAGGTGCTAGCGTAGATAATTAAGAGGATATAAATCAAACACGCAACCCTAGCTGTTGGCATGGGTAAATCAGGCCAATTTAAGCGTTGTGGGCGTTGAAAATGTTCAGACATATTCACATAGTACCTACAATATAGAAATGGCTATTAATTGGATCCTTGAGCGAGTAGAAGAAAGCGCTTCCACCAATGAAGATTTAATGACTCGTTGGCGGCAAGGCTTACTGTGGGAGCCCGTCGCTAGGCTAGCCCTTAAACAAACAGCTGGCAAAGGTCGGTTAGGGCGTAGTTGGGTAAGCAACCCACATGAAACCCTAACATTTTCATTAGCCTACCCCTTTAAAAAACCTATCAACGCGCTCTCAGGCCTAAGCTTGGCTTGCGGATTAGGAGTCATTCATGGGATTAGCCAAGCAACTAATCTACCCCTTCAAGAGCTCCAACAACGACACCTAGCCCTAAAGTGGCCTAACGACATTTTGGTCAATAAACATAAATTGGCTGGCATGTTAATTGAAGGTGGCCAATTAAAACCGGGAGATCCAACCTGGCTCATTATTGGTATTGGCATCAATATTACAAATACACAACAGATTGACCAACAAATTGGTCGGCCAGTTGGTGCACTGAGCGACATCATCACAGATCAACTCTTAGATGGCGATTGGTTATGGTTAAGCATCGTTAAAGAGCTAGGTCATGTTATTGAGCAATTTGAAAACGGCTCTTTTGCTAACTTTAGCGATGAATGGAATCAATGGGATGCCTACAAGAGTGAAGTTTGCCAAATTCATCAAAATGGCAAGCTTGAATTTGAAGGCATTAACAAAGGTGTAGACCCTGATGGCTGCCTGTTACTAGAAACCACAACAGGCCTTAAAAAAATTATTAGCGGTGATGTTTCGTTACGGAGCATTTCATGAGTATCTTATTAATTGATGCAGGCAATACAAGAATTAAATGGGCTCTGGCACGAGCAGACTCTTTCAACCTAAATGACCCGTGGGTAAAGTCTGGATACTTTGATCATGATGGCATAGAAGAACATATACTCAGCCAAACATCGCCCGCAACCAACCCTATCAAAAAGATCATTTGCTCCAGCGTTATTGGCAAAGAAAAAACCCAACAGTTGAAACATGTTTTAAGCAAACTTTATCCGGCTGCCATTTGGCATGAAATGGCCGGCAATAGCGCGCTTTCCCTGATTGGCACGAGATATAAAGAGCCTGAAAAATTAGGTGCCGACCGTAGAGCGATGATTGTTGGAGCAGCCAAACTTTTCCCAAATAGAAATATCTTAATCATCTGCACAGGCACTGCCACCACCATTGACTTATTGTCCTCAAAAAAAGAGCACCTTGGCGGATTAATACTGCCAGGCATGGCACTAATGAGTCATTCTTTACACACAGGCACAGCTAAGTTGCCTGATGTACTTTCGACACCAACACCTCTTAGCTCTCTAAGCCTTGGCATTGATACACAAAGTGCTATTTACAATGGCATCTTAGCCAGTCAATTAGGAGCTATTGAGCTAGGAAAACTCATGGCCCACCAACAAAATATCCAACTAGATATGTTGTTAATTGATGGCGGGAATGCTGAAATTTTGATGAATGCTTATCAAGGATCAGAGCAAATGATATTTGCCTCCAACCTTGTTTTAAAAGGCCTGCTTGCCTGGCATCACCGTGGATACCTTTAAATGAGTCAGAAATTAAAAATTACTCTAGCGATACTTATTCTATTAAGTACCACTCTTAGTTTTATTATTTTGTTAGCGCCTAAATCCACGCAGAAAATGATCAATACTTGGTTTGAGAGTGGCCAAGAACAAACGGCGCGATCAGAATCTCATGAGCACCAAGAAATTAAAATTTTAGGACCGGCATCTTCAGGATCTGATCTTGGTCAAGAGAGCCGTCGTTGATCGATCGTGAATAAATGGAATGGCGTAAGCCTTTCCACCCCAACTTTTAACTAAAGCTGTTTCAGCCAAGCTATCAATCTCGTAATCACCACCCTTAATATAAATATCAGGTTTTATTTTTTCAATTAGTTGCACTGGTGTTTTTTCTGAAAACATCACCACCAAGTCAACAGAGGCCAATGATGCCAACAAGGCCATCCTATCCTCTTCTCGATTAAGTGGACGATCATCTCCCTTACCTAGCATTCGGACAGATGTATCAGCATTAACTCCAACGACTAAGCTAGCGCCAAAACTCTTTGCCTGATCCAAATAACTCACATGCCCTCGATGGAGAATATCAAAAACCCCATTTGTAAAAACAATCGGCTTAGGTAATTGGCTTAATTTGGCAGCCAAGTCCATGGCTGAAGAAATCTTCTTCTCAAAACTTGGGGCTGGTAAATGATTGATGTCAGGGTGTGTCATAGGCTAGATATTACAGCGGGTTGATCAATCAAGCTTATTTCTTGATGTCCAAGCCAATAATTTGCATTTATTGAGCCAATTGCCTAAGATGAGACATGGCCTTATTTTCCCAACAAAGCCTTATGGCTAAGCGCAAAGGTATTTTTTCTAGCCTTGTATTTATAGCTTTTGCAGGCCTTCTATTTTCCTATACCCCCAAAGAAGCACAAGCCATGAATTGTCCAGAAACACTCTCTTTTCAATTTCCAAGACTACAAGACGACACACCCCAAGATCTTTGCCAATACAAAGGCAAGGTCATCCTTGTGGTTAATACCGCTAGCTACTGTGGTTTTACTAGCCAATACGAAGGGTTAGAAAAAATCTATGCCGACTACAAAGATCAAGGCTTTGTCATATTAGGTTTTCCATCTAACGATTTTGGCAAACAAGAACCTGGATCAAACAAAGAAATTGCGGACTTTTGCTACAACACTTATGGAGTTAAATTTCCAATGTTTGCAAAAAGCATTGTTAGCGGAAAAGATGCGAATCCTTTATTTAAGTTATTAATAGAAAAATCTGGCACAAAGCCTCGATGGAACTTCTATAAGTATTTAATTGATAAAGAGGGCCATGTGGTGGACTCTTTTAGCAGCATCACATCACCAACCAACAAAAAAATCACTTCAAAAATTGAAGCTTTATTAAAAAAATAGCCGCTAAAAATTAGCGGCTATTTATCAGTTCATGCGTTAACTATCTAGCGCTTTTCTTTTCTCACCTTGTTGACTAGGTAGTCCATCACATCAATAGCTCTTGCTTTTGATCCGCCGGCAATAGATGGGGATGTGATGTATTTTCCTTGAATAGCCACCGTTGGTACGCCGTCAATTCTGTAGTTTTGTGCAATTTGAATAGACCCTCTTGCCTTCGAAATCACAGTAAATGATCTAAATGCTGACGAAAACTTCTGACGATCAACACCTTGCGTTGCAAGCCAGTCTGAAATTTCAGCCTCAGACAACATCGCCTTTTTTCCTACATGAATAGCATCCATCACCTTGCGGTGTAAGTCGGGGCGCCCCAAAGCTTCCAAAGCGTAAAAGAGTTGGCTATGTGGTAACAAGTCTTCCCTAAAAGCAACCGGGATTTTACGTACCACGACATCGGGCCCTTGACGCTTAATCCAAGCACTTAACTCTGGCTCAAAATCATAGCAATGCGGGCAGGCGTACCAAAAAAATTCAATGACTTCTATCTTGCCTTTTGTTTCTAAAGGCTGGGCAACCGGCAACGTCCTAAAGTCAAAACCATCTTCAATGGGTCGATTCTGCGCCATTGACCATGTAGCAAAAAATAAAAAAATGGCCCCCAAAATAATTTTGGAGAGCTTTGAAAAATTTAATATGTTTCTCATGTTTTTCTCAAAGAATTAATTTGTTTTATTAATACGAATAACGGTTGCATTAATGCCAGCAGACTGTAATCGTCCTCTAGTTTGCGTCACTTCCTCTTGAGCTTTAAAAGGCCCTACGCGAACACGCCACATAACACTGCCATCAACTTCTCTCTCAGAAACAAGAGCCTCAAGCCCCTGCATAGCCAATGTAGCTTTTTGCCTTTGCGCATCATCTTGATTTCTAAAAGCGCCTGTTTGCAACCAGTACTCTGGGCCTTGAGATGCACCAGCGATTGCTCCAATAGGATCTTTCTTTGCTGACTCACTTGGTAGAGGCACCTTGCTTTGCAGCGGTTTATTTAAATTAGGGCGCTCCTCAACTTGCACCTCCCCCTCATCGACAGCCTCAGCTGGCACCGATTTAGAAACAGCATCGGGGGCACGTTGATTTAATTTTGGCTCTGGCGCACCTTTTGTCAATTTATAGGCCACGCCAACAGCAATCGCAATACCTAGCAAAAGTCCTAGAACGAAGCCCATCAAGGTACCGCCTGAAGAGCGATGGCTTAAGTTGTTTTTATCAGTTGTTTGTCTCATAGTTAGCTATATTACCCCTACATTTTCTCAGGTGCAGAAACCCCTAAAACATCTAATCCATTCGCAATCACTTGCTTGGTGGCCGATAACAAAGCCAACCTAGCTAACTTGAGCTCTTCATCATCGACTAAAACACGATCAGCGTTGTAGAAAGTATGGAAATCGCCAGCCAAGTCTCTTAGATAAAAAGCAATTGCATGCGGAGCCATATCTTTTGCTGCATCGGTCAACACATCGCCATACTCAGCCAATCTTCTTAATAAAGTATCAGATGCTTTACTTGTCAAACTAGCTAAATTAACTTCTTTTAATGATGCTTCCTCACCGGCCCATTGGCGCAAGATAGAGCAAATACGCGCATGGGCATACTGCACATAAAACACAGGATTCTCATCATTTTGTTTTAACGCTAAATCAATATCGAAAACAAACTCTGTATCAGCTTTACGTGAAATCAAGAAGAAACGAACCGCATCCCTACCTTTACGGATAGCAACATCTCTATCCTCATCGGTCATATCAGCGGTCACTCCGCCTGACCATTCAATTAAATCTCTAACGGTGACATAAGAACCAGCACGTTTAGAAATCTTAACTTCTTCACCGCCACGCATCACCGTCACCATCTTATGCAAGACATAGCTAGGGTAATCTTTTGGAATGGACCAGGAACGGTGCGCCGCCACCCCTTGAATACCAGATCTCACCCGCGCAATTGTGCCGTGATGATCACTGCCTTGAATATTAATAACATGCGTAAAACCGCGCGACCACTTACTTGCATGGTAGGCCACATCGGGGACGAAATAAGTGTAGTTACCATCTGATTTGCGCATGACTCGATCTTTATCATCGCCATCGTCTGTGGTTCTTAACCATAAAGCGCCATCTAATTCGTAACTCTTACCAATCGTCTTTAAGTCAGAGACAACCGCTTCCACGCTTCCATCGGTATAAAGGGATGATTCCAAATAATAACAATCAAACTTAACGCCAAAAGCCTGTAAATCTATATCCTGCTCTTTACGTAAATAGGCAACAGAAAATTTTCTGATTGATTCAATATTTTCAACTTCACCCGCTGCCAATACAGGCAATCCATCTGCAGCAGCCACTGTTGCTTTCGCTAAATAATCACGTGCAATATCAGCGATATATTCGCCGTTATAAGCAGCCTCTGGCCAACCTGCATCACCAGGCTTTAGCCCTTTAGCTCTAGCTTGAACTGAAATCGCCAAGTTTTGTATTTGCACGCCAGCATCGTTGTAATAAAACTCTCGATGCACAGACCATCCTTGTGTCGCCATTAAGTGAGATAAGGCATCGCCTAGAGCTGCCTGACGACCATGCCCCACATGCAAAGGACCTGTTGGATTAGCAGAAACAAACTCAATCAAAACTTTTTTATTATTAGATGGTTGCGTACCAAATGTTGATTGTTGTTCAAAAATAGCTTTTAAAACTTCCAACTTTGCCGCTTGCGTTAAACGCACATTAATGAACCCCGGCCCAGCAATTTCCACAGCAGATAACAATGCACTGTAGCTAGCTTGCTTCTGCAATTCATCAGAAAACTCTTGCGCCAACTGGCGAGGATTCATCTTCCATCCCTTGGCCAACTGCATAGCGATATTGGTAGCCAGATCGCCATGTTCAGCAACTTTTGGCCGCTCTAGTTGAGGAACCGGCAAATCATTTCCTGAAATATCATGCGCCCCTGCAACCGCCTTTAAGGCATCTTGCATAAGCTGTGTAATTTGTTTTTTAATGACTGGAAGCATAGGAAATAAGTTTATCAGTTAGATTTTGGTGTTACTCTTTAATAATGCTCTATAAATTTCAATGTAAAAAATCTGCCGATGTTTTGATGCTAGGGGATTTAACCCAAAGAATCTTCGACATCATTGAAAGGCCACTTGAGCCTAAAGGTGTTTTCTTAATCGAGCAATTAGCAGACTCCATCAAAAAACTAGAGGATGCTATAGCTTTGGATGAAAAAGCTAGAACCGCCACCCTGCAAGATTTAGAAAACAAAAACAACAACGAAGAAAAACCCCCGACCTTTCGCTTAGGGCAAAGAGTTTTTCCTTTTTTACAATTACTCAAAGCAGCGCTCGCTAATGAAGAAATGGTTATTTGGGGCGTTTAGCGAAATCATCTTTTTGATCATCCCCAATACGTCCCACATCAAAATATTGCGCATGCCCATTAGCGATATAAAAACCACTCACGCTTGATGCAGGCAACATAGCCATCGACTCAGTCAATGACATATCAATTTCACCCGCCTGCAAACAATCAAACATTTCTTTCTTAACCAAATGATCTGGGCAAGCTGGGTAACCTGGGGCTGGGCGAATACCAACATAGGATTCATTAATTAGCTGCGTATTTGTTAACTGCTCGCTAGGCACATAACCCCACAAATCAGTTCTAACACGCTGATGCATTCTTTCAGCAAAAGCTTCAGCCAATCGGTCCGCCAATGCTTTAAGCATGATTGAGCTGTAATCATCATGCTTGTCCTCAAACTCTCTTAGCTTCTTATCAATCCCATGACCGGCGGTAACAGCAAACATACCAACATAATCACCAATACCACTGGCCTTTGGCGCAACGAAGTCAGCCAAACAACGATTCGGTTTTTTCACACCATCAACTACAGGGCGATCTGATTGTTGTCTATAGTTTTTCCATACCAACATGGGAACTTGACGAGACTCATCGGCGTAAAGCTCAATATCATCTCCCACGCTATTACTTGGGTAGATCCCGATAACAGCATGCGCTGTTAACCAGCGCCCTTGAATAACTTTCTTGAGCATCTCTTGGGCATCTTGATAAACCTTGCGAGCAGATTCCCCGACAACCTCATCATCCAATATTTGTGGAAACTTGCCGGCTAAATCCCAAGTCTGAAAGAACGGTGTCCAATCAATACATTCGGCAATTTCCGCCAAATCATAATTCTTGAAAACACGGCGCCCGATAAATTTAGGGCTAACAATAGCTTCTTTAGTCCAATCAATCTTTTGTGCATTAGCTCTTGCTTCGTCAAGAGAAATTAATGGGGTTTGTTTTTTATTGGCATGTTGCTCACGAATACGAGTGTATTCAGCACTTAACTCAGCCACGAACTTCTCAGACTGATCCTCTGACAACAAATTAGAAGCAACTGAAACGGCTCGTGAAGCATCCGGAACATATACAACAGGGCCATCATAATGTGGCGCAATCTTGACGGCCGTATGAACACGAGACGTTGTTGCGCCGCCGATCATTAACGGCATTTTCTTTTCACGGAAATAATCATCACGCTGCATTTCTTGCGCAACGTAAGCCATCTCCTCCAAAGAAGGCGTAATCAAGCCGGACAAACCAATCATGTCTGCGCCTTCTTCTTTAGCCTTCTTCAATATTTCATTACATGGAACCATCACGCCCATGTTGACCACATCAAAGTTATTACACTGCAAGACAACAGTCACAATATTTTTTCCAATATCGTGAACATCACCCTTTACAGTGGCCATAATAATTTTTCCTCGTGACCTAACATCCCCACCACGAGCTAGTATTTGACGCTTTTCTTCTTCAATGTACGGTATCAAGTGCGCTACCGCTTGCTTCATGACGCGAGCACTCTTAACCACTTGAGGCAAGAACATTTTGCCGGCACCAAATAAATCGCCGACCACATTCATACCATCCATCAGCGGGCCCTCAATCACCTCAATAGGACGCCCACCAGCGGCAGCTATTTCCTGACGCATCTCTTCTGTATCTTCAACGATATGTGATGTGATGCCATGCACCAAGGCATGCGTCAATCTCTCACGTACAGATGCATCACGCCAAGCTAAAGTTTGTTCAGCCTTAACGCCATCACCCTTGTAATCATCCGCAATATCTAAGAGACGTTCCGTTGGTGTTTTACCGTCTTTTTCTTTAAAACGATTAAGCACAACATCTTCAACTCTTTCACGCAAATTAGCATCAAGGTTTTCATACACCCCAAGCTGACCAGCGTTGACGATACCCATATCTAAACCAGCGCGAATCGCGTGATATAAGAAAACAGTATGAATTGCCTCACGCACCACATCATTTCCTCTAAATGAGAAACTAACGTTTGATACGCCACCGCTAACCTTTGCGCCTGGTAAGTTCTTTTTAATCCATGCTGTTGCATTAATAAAATCATTGGCATAGTTATCGTGGTCTTCAATACCTGTCGCAATTGCAAAGATATTCGGGTCAAAAATAATATCCTCAGGAGGGAAATTAATTTCGTTAACCAAAATGTTGTAACTACGCTGACAAATTTCTATTTTGCGATCGTACGTGTCGGCCTGACCTTTTTCATCAAAAGCCATCACAACAGCTGCTGCACCATACCGCCTAATTAATTTGGCTTGATGTCTGAAAGCGTCTTCGCCTTCTTTCATCGAAATAGAGTTAACAATCGCTTTACCTTGAACGCATTGCAGCCCCGCCTCAATAACTGACCATTTTGATGAATCAATCATTACTGGCACGCGAGAGATATCTGGCTCTGAAGCAATTAAATTTAAAAAGCGAACCATGGCTGCTCTTGAATCCAACATGGCCTCATCCATATTGATATCAATAATTTGAGCGCCATTCTCAACTTGCTGACGAGCTACTGATAAAGCTTCGTCATACTGCCCATTCAAAATCATGCGAGCAAATGCTTTTGAACCAGTCACATTTGTTCGCTCGCCAACGTTGACGAAACCAACATGGGCACTAATATTGCAGGGCTCTAAACCCGACAGGCGCATCGGCGGCAATTTCAAGCTACTCATTACGCCACCTCCTTGTATGCATCCCAAGAACGGGCTGATCTTTTTGCCACAGCATCTGCAATCGCTTTAATGTGTGCTGGAGTCGTGCCACAGCAACCTCCAACCAAATTAACTAATCCATCATTTGAAAATTCATCGAGCAATCTAGCGGTTACCTCTGGGGTTTCATCAAAGCCGGTATCACTCATTGGGTTAGGCAAACCTGCGTTGGGGTAGCATGAAACAGCCACATCGCAAACCTTCGCCAACTCGGCAATATAAGGTCTCATCAAAGTTGCACCTAAAGCACAATTTAAACCAAAGGTTAAAGGCTTGGCATGCCTTAGGCTATTCCAAAACGCCTCAACCGTTTGACCAGACAAGATCCTGCCAGAGGCATCTGTTACTGTTCCTGAAATCATGATTGGCAAACGCACACCAGTCTCATCAAAGAATTCATCAATAGCAAACAAAGCTGCCTTAGCATTTAAGGTATCAAAGATGGTCTCTACCAAAAACACATCCGCACCACCTTCATATAAACCTTCTACTTGCTCGCGATAACTTGCACGCAACTGATCAAAAGTGACATTTCTTGCGCCTGGGTCATTAACATCCGGCGAAATGCTCGCTGTTTTAGGTGTTGGGCCTACCGCCCCGGCAACAAACCTTGGCTTATCAGGTGTAGAGAATTCTTCACAAGCTTGCTTAGCCAACTTGGCCGCAACAATATTCATCTCCCTTGCCAACTCCGGCATCCTGTAATCATCCTGAGCAATGCTTGTAGCGCCAAAAGTATTCGTTTCGATTAAATCAGCCCCAGCGGCTAAATACTGCCTATGAATATCTAGAATAATTTCTGGGTGTGTCAGATTTAAAAGCTCGTTATTGCCTTTCAAATCCACAGGGTGATTTTCAAAACGTTTATTTGCAGGCAAGCCACGGTAATCTTGCTCAGTTAATTTGCGTTGCTGAATCATGGTGCCCATAGCACCATCCAAAACCAAAATACGGTTTTTTAATAACTGGGGCAAAGCCTCACCGCGGGTGTAAAACATAGTAGAAACTCTTGGTTTAACCGCAAAAGATTGCGGGAAATGAATTAAACCTATATTTTATCGGTATTAAGCATATTTATCTGATTCCATTAACCTTTTTTGTGTAGGGAGTTCTCATGTTTGGTGCGATGCCTGATTTCAATCAAAGCTTAGAAATGTTTAAAACCATGTGGGGTAACTCTCCCACTCCAGGTGACATGACTGGTTTTGGGGGTGGATTAGGCGGTGGGGCAGCCATCCCTACTCTAGATATTGATGAACTAGATAAACGCATTCAAGACCTTAAAAGCGTAGAAAACTGGCTAAACCTCAATATGAGCGTGCTTAGAAGCACCATTCAAGGCTTAGAGGTTCAACGTGCCACTTTAGCTGCATTACAGAGCTTTAGCGCAGCTATGACTCCGGAAGCTATGGCAGAAGCAGGTAAAGCAGCCCAAAAAGCAGCGGCTGATATGGCCAAGGAAATGACATCCACCAGCTTTACAAGCAAGAAAACCGCGTCACCCCGTCCGAGGAAACCTCGCGCACCAAAGACCCCTCGCGCCACAGGTAGTTAAGATGAGCGATGGCTTCGCCCATCGCAAAAGTTAATTGGTGTAAATCCAGTTCTCTTTTAAACAAAATAGGCACCAAATCTCGAGCGCTAGTCGGCTGTTGCTTACAAGTAGCGATTGTTTCAGCTAAACGCTCTTGATGGTGCTCTTTTAATTGGTTAATTCGATTATGAAGCCCTGTAAACGGCTTGCCATGGGATGGCAAAACTAAAGTTGCTACAGGCAATCTCTCATAACTCATTAAAGAATTTAAATAGAGCCCCAAAGGATCCGCATCAGGCTCTGTTGCAAACACGCTCACATTGGTAGAAATTCTTGGCAGAACCATATCCCCTGAAATAAATACTTGCTGGGCCGGCGACCATAAACAAGCATGCTCTGGGGCATGACCATAACCTGCTAGCACCTCCCAAGACTGGCCACCAATGACAATCTGTTCACCATTCATGATTCTCCGAAAATCAACTGGAACAGCTGGCACCATACGACTGTAGTAATCTGCTCTAGCTCTGATTTTTTCCACATCACTAGGCTCACATAATCCATGCTTCAAAAAATGATCTGCCGCACCACCGCCACCAGCCATAGATCCTTGACTTGACCCCGTAGGGCTAATTAACCATTTTGCTAAAACATAATCTGTCATAGTCATCCACAATGGCGCACCCCATCGGGTACATAACCATTCGGCCAACCCCAAATGATCTGGGTGCATATGTGTGACGATGATGCGCACAATAGGCAAACCATCAAGTTCAGTTTTAAAAATATTTTCCCAAAGGTCTTTGGTCGCTTGATTAGCAACACCACAATCGACCAAGGTCCAACCGTCTTTACCTTCAAAACAATCTTTAATTAACCATAAATTAATATGGTCTAAAGCAAAAGGAAGTGGCATGCGCACCCATTTCAGACCAGGGGCTAACTCCTTTGCACCACCCGATATAGGCAACTCATCTAAAAATGGATAGTTAATTGTTGGCATGTCGACACAAAGTAATGAAACTTAAGATACGATACCTCATATCGATTGATTTATCCGGACAAGATTTCATAACATGGTATCTTCTAAGGGTATCAAGCACTTTTGAAACATCCCTCAAAATAGCTATAAAAGTTCTATTAAATGATTATGCAAGAATCAAACAACCCATACCTTTTATCCAAGCTTCTTGAAAACAATAAAGACTGGGTAGACGCTGTTACAAAAACAGACCCCGAATACTTTAGTCGCTTGGCACACCAACAGGCTCCAGAATACCTTTGGATTGGCTGCTCTGACTCGCGAGTTCCTGCCAACCAAATTACAGGGTTAGCGCCAGGCGAGGTATTTGTTCACAGAAATATTGCCAATGTGGTTGTTCATACAGATTTAAATGCCTTATCTGTCATTCAATTTGCCGTCGATCAAATCAAAGTAAAACATATTATTGTGGTTGGCCACTATGGATGCTCGGGCGTTAGAGCTGCACAAATTAAGGCCCGCATTGGTATTGCTGATAACTGGATTAGACACGTACAAGACGTACAAGATAAACACGGCAAGTATTTAGGTGAGATTCTCAAACAAGATGAGCAGTTTGATAGATTGTGCGAGTTAAATGTTATTGAACAAGTTATGAACGTTTGCCACACAACTAGCGTTCAAGATGCCTGGGCGAGAGGTCAAGAGGTCACCGTACATGGTTGGGTCTATGGCTTAAAAGATGGTCTTGCAAGAGATCTTGGCATTAGCGTAAAAAATGCCGCAGAATTAAATAATCGCTACCAAGCCGTTCTAGAAAAAAATTACCCGCAAAAAAATGGCTGAGTCCAGCAAAGCCAGACCAGCATCTCCATGCATTAATTTATGTCGCATGGATGATGAGGATCGCTACTGTTTGGGGTGCTTTAGAACATTAGATGAGATTGCCCTTTGGTCTGACCTTAATACAGAAGAAAAAGAGCTTGTCTGGCAAGCATTAGACAATCGGCGCTCCACTCAAACATGAGCCAGTCACCATCGCCCAAACTACCGAAGGGTATTGAAGTATTTGAGCGAGGCTGGCTGTCTGCTAATAATATTTTTATCTGGGGTGACGACAACACATCTTTAGTTGATACGGGTTATGTCAGCCAAGACAAACTAACACTCTCATTAGTTCAACATGCACTCCAAAAACATCAGCTACCAACATTAACAAAAATTGTTAATACACATCTTCACTCAGATCATTGTGGCGGCAATCAACTACTGCACAAGACTTTTAATTGCCCCATCTCGATTCCAATAGCAGAATCAGCAGCAGTTAAGCATTGGAACGAAAATCTTCTGAGCTTCAAAGCAACAGGCCAAGATTGCCCGGCTTTTAAATACGAGCATCTCTTAGAGCCAGATCAAACAATTCGCTTAGGCTCTTATGACTGGGATATTCTTGCCGCACCCGGACACGCCCTGCACGCCATCATGTTGTACCAAGCAAGCAATCGTTTACTGATATCAGCAGATGCTTTATGGGAAGAAGGGTTTGGTGTTGTTTTTCCAGAGCTAACTGGAGAAAGCGGTTTTGAAGAAGTGGCGCAAACCATTGACCTCATTGAAACACTTGATGTTGATTTAGTCATTCCCGGTCATGGCAAGCCATTTAACGATGTTAAAAAAGCAATCGACACGGCAAGATCAAGATTAGATTACTTATCAACTAATATCTCCAGAAATGCCCGCCATGCCGCAAAAGTTTTGCTGAAATTTAAATTACTTGAATGGCAAACAAAAGATATTCATCTTGTTAATACCTGGATGTTAGAAACACCTCTATTTACTGCCATAGCCAAACAACTTGACATGACACTTGATGAGTTAATTACTTGGCTACCCCCCGCCTTATGTGAAGCTGGGGGAGCAAGAATTGATCAAGCACAACTTATCAACATTGATTAATTTAATCGGCGTAAATACCTGCCTTCTTAATAATTGGCGTCCACAATTCAATTTGAGCTTTTAAATGTGCTTTATGGCCTTCTGGGCTAGCATTTTTCTCATTAGGCACATTAGCTCCTAACTCGATGATCTTTGATTTATAACCAGGGTCAGCAATGCCAGCCTTAATTGCTGCAACCAATTTATCGGTAGCAGCTTTAGGAGTGCCTTTGGGTGCGTAAATGCCATGCCACACATTAATTTGGAAATTCTTCAAACCCTGTTCATGTAATGTTGGAATGTCTTTAAATGCAGGAATACGCTGCAAGGTTGTTGCCCCATAAGCTTTTACTGATTTAGCTTTTAGCTGACCAGATAAATTAGTTGTTTGATCACACATCAGTTGCACTTGACCGCCCATCAAATCTGTTAGCGCAGGCGCGGTTCCTCTGTACGGAACAGTTGTCATATCTTGCTGAATGGTACTCATAAATAACAAGCCGCATAAGTGACTTGCAGAACCAACCCCAGCATTTGCATAAGCAATTTTGCTTCTATTAGCTTTAATATAGGCCAACAACTCAGTTAGATTTTTCGCTGGCAAATCTTTATTGCCAACCATAATCATTGGCACATCAGCCACTTGACCTAGATGTTCATAATCCGTATTTGGGTCAAACCCCAAATTTTTATAGAGCGCAGGCGCTGTAGACATCCCAATGTGGTGAATCAAAATGGTGTAACCATCTTTAGGCGCATTAAGAACTTTCTTAGCGGCAATCGTTCCACCTGCACCAGGTGAGTTATCAACAATCACTTGTTGCTTCAAAGTTTTTGACATGGCAAGTGCCAACTCGCGAGCCACCTTATCAGTCGGACCACCAGCAGCAAATGGCACAACTAAAGTAACAGGCTTATCATCAGGAAAAGCCGCCTGAGTAAGCGTTGAGAAAAAACTAGTTAAAGCACTAACGGCCAAAATAATGTGGCGAATATTTTTATTCATTTTTTCTCCCCGAAGTTGTTGCCGTAGAAAATAAACAAACCAACGTTTATATTGTATGTAATTCACAAGGAAATTAAAGTCTCTGCAGCAATAAGGTACCTAGAACTTACCCCAACAAACAACTGATTAATTAACCATGCCAAACCAATACATCCCTCCAGTTTTACAAGGCTTGCGTATCCCCGCCATCTCCGCCCCGATGTTCACGGTGAGCTACCCTGAACTAGTTACAGCACAATGCAAAGCGGGCATCGTTGGCTCATTTCCGGCACTAAATGCTAGACCTCCTGAACTATTAGACACTTGGTTAAGCGACATCAAAGAAGAATTAAATGGTTTTCAGAAAAATAATCCATCAAAAAAAGTGGGGCCCATTGCAGTCAACCAAATTGTTCATTCATCCAATAGCAGATTAGAACAAGATGTAAGAACTTGCGTAAAACATCAGGTACCAATTTACATCACCAGCCTTAGAGCGCCCATCAAAGAAATCATTGATGCTGTTCATGGTTATGGCGGCATTATCTTGCACGATGTCATTAACATCAGGCATGCTGAAAAAGCGCTAGAAGCTGGCGTTGATGGGCTAATCTTAGTTGCAGCTGGCGCAGGAGGTCATGCTGGAACTATGTCGCCATTTTCTCTAGTAGGAGAAGTGAGGAAAATATTTAAAGGGCCGCTAGCTTTATCTGGCTCTATTTCTAACGGCCAATCTATTCTTGCGGCTCAAGCGATGGGCGCAGACTTTGCCTATATGGGCACCAGATTTATCGCCAGCAAAGAAGCGCACGCCTCCGAATCGTACAAACAAGCCATTCTTCATGCCAATGCGGCAGATATTATTTACACCAATTACTTCACTGGCATTCATGGCAACTACATTCAAGAAAGCATCATAAAAGCCGGTCTAGACCCCATGAATTTGCCACAAGCAGACGCTAGCAAAATGGATTTTTCAAAAGCAACTAAACCAGAGTCTAATGCCAAAGCTTGGAAGGATATTTGGGGTGCTGGCCAAGGGGTTGGCTTAATTAGCGATATACCGTCTGTTGAAGAAATCGTTGTTAGGCTGGAACAAGAATATGCTCAAGCAAAATCAAATTTATTGTGATCTGATGTAATCACAACATTCTCTTTAATGGCTCGTTTAGCAATTTTAAGAACGAGCTTATCTTTACTAATTAATATCGCAGGCCTCAAGCTATAGGCTAAATTAATAAATACTTGGTCATCTCGATCTTTACATTTCCATGGAGCAACTTCTATAGAAACATCGTCAAGAATCCTAGACCAAGTTTGCCACTGCAGATGAATTTCTTTTTGTTGCTCCAGACTCAAATTAAATTGAGGGCGACTAATGACATCTTGGAACTCTTCAATTGTTTGAACTGTCGCGACCGCATCAATGGTTTTTTTAGTTAAAGCACCTCGCAAAGGGTGCGCACGCTGATCATCAAACACCAAAATATCTAAAAGGATATTGGTATCTAAAACAACGACAGGTTTCACTCGACGGTAACCGACTTAGCCAAGTTACGAGGCTTATCTACATCAGTGCCACGGGCACAAGCAGTGTGATAGGCCAAAAGTTGTAAAGGTATGGTGTGCAGAATAGGCGATAAGTCGCCATAGTGCTCAGGCATACGAATCACATGAATTCCCTCACTTGCAACAATTGCCGTGTCAGAATCCGCAAATACATACAACTTACCGCCACGAGCCTTAACCTCTTGCATATTAGACTTTAATTTTTCCAATAATGCATCATTAGGCGCAACCGTTACCACAGGCATTTGCTCAGTTACCAATGCCAATGGGCCATGTTTTAGCTCCCCAGCAGGATAGGCCTCAGCATGGATATAAGAAATTTCTTTTAGCTTTAGAGCACCTTCTAGCGCAATCGGGAAATGTAATCCACGCCCCAAAAATAAAGCATTCTCACACTTAGCGAATGCTTCACTCCAAGCAATAATCTGAGGTTCTAATGCCAATGCAGCATTAATAGCAGCTGGCAAATGTCTTAAACGATTTAAGCTTTCTTTTTCAGCAGAAGTTGATAGATTGCCACGATGCTTAGCAAGCATGAGAGCCATTAGGTACAAGCCAACCAACTGAGTTGTAAACGCCTTAGTTGATGCCACCCCAATCTCTGTACCAGCGTGAGTTAAAAAGCGATATTTCGTTTCTCGAACCATGGCACTGGTAGCCACATTACACACCGCCAATGTTTCCGTATGGCCTAACGATTGGGCATGACGCAATGCGGCCAATGTATCTGCTGTTTCACCAGACTGAGACACCACCACCACCAAAGAACGTGGATTAGGCACTGTTTTGCGATAGCGATACTCACTAGCGATTTCAACTTGCGTAGCAATACCGGCAATATCCTCTAACCAGTATTTAGCAGTACATGCAGCGTAATAGCTTGTGCCACACGCCAACATTAATATGCTGTCAATTTTATTAAGATCTGTTGCGCTTGCACCAAAAATTTGTGGGTCAATTGTTTCAACATGCCCCAAGGTATCGCCAATAGCTCTAGGCTGTTCAAAAATTTCCTTTTGCATGTAATGCTGATAGGGTCCTAAATCTACGGCAGCAACCTGTTCAGGTACAGGCTTTTTAGCTCTCGACTGAATGACCCCCGCCGCATTTGTAACCACCACACCTTCGGTTGTTAAAACAGCGACATCACCCTCTTCCAAATAGGTCATTGATTTTGCATGCTCAGCTACTGCCAACGCATCAGAAGCCAAGAAATTTTCATTCTCACCAAATGCAACCACTAATGGCGAACCTGCTCTGGCGCCGACTAAAACACCAGGAGCATCCTTAGCAATCACTGCAATAGCATAAGCGCCATGCAACCGTGGCAATACAGACCTAACCGCCTTAGCCAAATCCCTTTGGCTCATTGCAGAATAAGTTTGATGAATCAAATGAGCAATAACTTCCGTATCTGTTTGGGAAACAAACTCATACCCAGCCAACTTTAATTCTTCTCGCAATACTTCGTAGTTTTCAATAATGCCGTTATGCACTAAACCAATCAAATCCCCCGAGAAATGAGGGTGTGCATTAATGGTGTCAGGCTTACCATGCGTTGCCCAGCGCGTATGCGCAATGCCAAGATTACCTGCCATTTGCTTACCTTGGTCAGCCAAATCAGAAACACGTGCCGTGGTCCTTGCGCGCTCTAAACCTTTTTCGGTTAACAAAGCAAAACCGCAAGAGTCATAGCCTCGGTACTCCAACCGACGCAATCCCTCGACCAGAATATCTACAACATTTCTTTTAGCTACTGCTCCAACAATGCCGCACATGGCTGTTTCCTATTTTTAATATGTTCTACTTTATTTGGATTTCTTTGTTGGTCGCTGCCAATTAAGAGAAACTTGCTTTGCTCTTGTCACGGTTAACTGTCCCGCCGGAGCATCTTTTATCAGGGTGGTACCAGCGCCTAAGGTGGCACCTTTCCCAACCGTCACTGGAGCCACAAGCTGCGTATCAGACCCAATAAACGCTTCGTCTTCTATAACCGTACGATGCTTATTAACACCATCATAATTACATGTAATTGTTCCAGCACCCACATTCACTTTTGAACCAATCGTTGCGTCCCCAATGTAGGCCAAGTGATTTGCTTTACTTTGCGTGGCGATCTGACTATTTTTAACTTCAACAAAGTTACCAATGTGAACCTCAGAGGCCAATTCAGTGCCTGGCCTCAATCTTGCATAAGGGCCAATAACGCTACGAGAGCCTACCTTCGCCTGATCAATATGCGTATAAGCATGAATCACCGCGCCAGACTCAATGACTGCATGGCGAATCACACAGTAAGGACCGATATGTACCCCCGCACCCAAAGTAACGGAGCCTTCAAAAACACAACCCACATCAATCGTGACATCAGAAGAGCAATTTAGCTCACCACGTATATCAATACGTGCAGGGTCAGCCAAACTAACACCCAAATCCAATAATTGATTAGCCAACTCTAGTTGCCAAACACGCTCAAGATCTGCCAACTGAGCACGACTATTAACGCCCACCGTTTCCCAATTCTCTTGAGGGTTTGCTGTGTAAATTGGTACCCCCTCACTAACAGCCATCTCAATAATGTCAGTTAAATAATATTCACCTTGTGCATTATTAGATTTAAGCGCTGTCAACCAACGCTTCAAATGCTTAGTAGGCACCGCCATTAAACCGGTATTAATTTCATTAATCTTTTTCAGTTCGGCATTAGCATCTTTTTCTTCAACAATAGCAGCCACATTGCCATCTAAATTTCTAACAATTCGGCCATACCCAGTTGGGTTAGTCATTGCTTGCGTTAACAATCCAACCGCACCAGAACTTGCCAAATTAGCCAATGTTTCAAGTGTTGCTGTACGAATTAATGGCACGTCCCCATAAAGGATCAATGTGTTTTGCGATTCATCCAATAAGTCACCAGCCTGAAGCACGGCATGACCTGTGCCCTTTTGTTCTGCCTGAACAACTGTTTTTGCTTGAATATTGTTTTGCTCTAAATAAGCTTTAACCGCATCACCACCATGGCCAATCACCACAATCGATTGATGTTCACCAGGGATTGCCTGGGCGCTTGCAATAACATGAGCCAACATAGGCTTCCCTGCTATTGGATGCAAGACTTTCGGCAAGGCGGATCGCATACGCTTCCCCTGGCCAGCAGCTAATATAACGATATTCATGATAATAATTATATGTGTTTATTGCCTCGCCAACGAATCTACCTAACCATAGCTCTTACTTAAAGCATCATTTGCACTGGCTGCCAAGAAATCTGCTCTTCTAGGTCGCTAGAACCACTGGAATCCGTTAAATTCTTAAAATCAAAAGTATCCACATCCATTAGATGAGATGGCACAACATTTTGTAATGAACTAAACAAGCTCTCTACGCGCCCCGGATACTTTTTCTCCCATTCGCGCAACAATGCTTTCATGGCATTTCTTTGTAGATTCTCCTGACTACCGCATAAGTTACACGGAATAATTGGGAATGCCATTTGCTGCGCATATCTTTCTAAATAACGCTCAGGAACATACGCCAATGGACGAATCACAATATGCTTGCCATCATCTGACTTCAATTTAGGCGGCATAGCTTTTAATTTGCCTCCATGAAACATATTCATTAATAGTGTTTCAAGAATGTCGTCTCGGTGATGACCCAATGCAATTTTTGTTGCACCAAGTTCATCAGCAACTCTATACAAGATACCTCTTCGCAACCTAGAACATAAGCCACAAGTCGTTTTGCCTTCTGGAACTACTCGCTTCACAATGCCGTAGGTATCTTGCTCTTCAATATGAAAAGGAATGCCTAATTTTTTTAAATAATTAGGCAGCACATCCTCAGGAAATCCAGGTTGTTTTTGATCTAAATTTACAGCAACTAAATCGAAATTAATGGGCGCCCGCTCGCGCAATTTCATCAAAATATCTAACATGGCATAACTATCTTTACCGCCAGATAAGCAAACCATGACTTTGTCACCATCTTCAATCATGTTGTAATCAACAATGGCTTGACCTGTTAGACGACAAAGCTTTTTATCTAACTTATTTTCTTCGTAAGCGATTTTGCGAGGATCTTTCATTCTTTAATTAAAAATATTTCTACGCCAACGGCGTCACAGTCTGGATAAACATCGGGCTTGGCAGTAGAGACGCGCACAGCTCGCACACTTGGATGTGCCAACATAATTTTGGCAACATCATCGCAAAGCGTTTCTTGTAAATGTATATGGCCTTTGGCTACTCGCTGCACAATGCTTTGGCGCATGAAGTCGTAATCAACCACCTCATCGAGACTATCTTCTTTCGGGGTGTTTTCAGTTAGTGGGACAAATAAGTCAACATTAATTAATACCCTTTGTTCACCACGCTTCTCAAAGTCATGAACCCCAATATTGATATACACCTCGTAATTACTCAAGAAAAGTCTTCGACAATCCATCAAGCGAGGGTGAGAAAGTAGTGCTTGCATCATTACTCCGTCAAAAACATCACGTCACGATCTGTTGGCAACAAATGTTGCCCACCATCCACATACAAAGTTGTCCCTGTAATTGCTTGAGATTTAGCTAAATAAACAACAGCTCCAGCAATATCATCCGGTGTCGACGACTTTCCCAATGGCGTCATTGTGTGAGCTTTCATAAAGCCATCATCACTTTGTTCGCCAGAAACCATCGTAATTCCTGGGGCAACACCTACCACCCTCAAAATTGGAGCAAATGACTGCGCCAATAAGGTGGTTGCGGCATGTAATGCCGATTTAGATAGTGTGTAGGATAAAAAATCTGGGTTTAAGTTTGCCAACTTCTGATCCAACAAGTTAACAATCACGCCTGAAGGAGCATCAGCATCGTCCAGCCTAGCTTTTGCATGTTGACGATACATATCTCTAGACAAAATTAGAGGCGCTGCCACATTGGTCAACATGTGTCGGTCCAATGCTGCATAGCTAAAACTTGAAGCCACGTCATATTGAAATAAAGAGGCATTATTAACCAAACAAGTTGGCACACCTAAAGCTTCTGTACAACGCGCAATTAATTTGTTGGCCTCTGACTCTTCAGCTAAATTGGCTTGCAAAGCTACACCACGCTGACCAGTTGCCTGAATATCCTTAACAGTCTGCTCGGCTGCCTCCTTTGAGTTGCCATAATGAATAGCAACATCCCAACCATCTTTGGCTAGCCCTAAAGCAATCGCTCTTCCAACACGTTTAGCCGCCCCTGTTACTAGGGCAACTTTCTTAGTTTTACTCATTTTTGCAACTTCACTTATAAGAGTTGTAGACTCACAAGGTATGGATATTACCCCTAGCCCAGAAGAAACGTCTCAAAGCCAGCTATTGGCCAATCGAATTTCTCAAGAAATCAAAGCCCAAGGAGGGCAAATTTCCTTTGCCAAGTATATGGAAATGGCTCTCTATACGCCAGGTTTAGGCTACTACGCAGCCGGCAAAACCAAGCTAGGGACTGCCGGAGACTTCACAACAGCCCCCGAATTAAGCCCATTGTTTGGGCAAACCATCGTAGAAACAATTTTGCCTATCTTTGCAGCATTAAAAGAAACAGCAGCACCTCTCCAAATTTTGGAGTTTGGCGCTGGTTCAGGCGCCTTAGCGGAGTCCGTACTAGATGGTTTAAAAATTGCTGGCATTTCAATCGATAGCTATAACATTCTTGATCTATCAGCAGATCTAATAACGCGTCAAAAAGAACGTCTTAAAGATCGCGCAGAAAATATTACTTGGTTAAATGAATTGCCGACCAATTTTGTTGGCATCATCCTAGCTAATGAAGTCATTGATGCCATGCCCATTGACATGGTGACATTAAGAAATGGTGACTGGTATTACCGTGATGTTGCTCTAGATGCCTCATCCACCGAAACCATTCGTTTTACATTTTGTGATGGCAAACAAATCGATCCTGCACTACTGCCGGAAATGTTGCAATCACCCCAATCACCACCTCTACCAGATGGATATACAACTGAAACTCACCTCAATGCACAAGCTTGGATCAGAACGCTTGCTAAGTGCCTAAAACAAGGTGCTTTACTCACATTTGATTATGGATTTCCTGGGCATGAGTACTACCACCCGCAAAGAACCCAGGGTACATTCATGGGGCACTATCGTCACCATGCCATACAAGACCCTTTCTTCTATCCAGGCATTTGCGATTTAACTGCTCACGTTGAATGGACTTCACTAGCTAATACAGCCCACGAGGCTGGCTTTACATTGTTAGGCTATACCAATCAAGCCAGTTATTTGCTTGACGCTGGCATTAGCCAACTAACGCTCGCCATTGCAGACCCAAGCGATGCCATAAAATTCATGCCCTTATCTAACGCTTTGCAAAAGCTTCTTTCCGAAGCTGAAATGGGCGAACTATTTAAGGTTATGTGTTTAGGCATGGATCTACCATTCACAGAAGGGGAACTGCCAGGATTTAGAGGTCGACCTAGAGCGCTTTAAGCAAAGCCGCCTTGCTTAATGGCTTGGGTGCGCGCCTGCCAAATCGCCAATTTAATAGCGGGCCCAGAATTAGCATGAGACTTCGCACCCACTGTTTGAGCAATCATTGCAACATCAACGCTTTTAGCTAACTCATAGGATTTTTTTAAATCCGAGCTTGGGTAGGCCGCCAGCTCCACTACGGCCAGCAACTGCGCAAAACGCTCTGGCTTTCTCCAAACATCTATACGATCCAAAATAGACAACAGATTTTCTGCACAAGGAGAGGTTTGATAACGTAATAAACCATCAACCAGTTGATGCGCCAAAACAGCATAATCTTTACATTCAACGGTAGCGCTTAATTGATTAGATAAGCTCTCGATTAATTCACCACTTAAACCATGAAACAAAGCGGCATAACGTTGAGGCAAATTCATATGTTGATCGGCAGCCGCATCAACATAATCAAAGAATTTAACCGGGTAATTAATATCCAACATCCCGTGAAATACATCCTTGGCAGCATCACACATCATCAAGGTTGAAAACATTTTTGATGGCTTCTCAGCACTTAGTCCTTTTACCAACTCTTGCCAAACACGCTCTTTAACTAAGGCTTTCAACTCACCACTTGCGCTAATATTTTTTAGCAACGCCAATGTCTCTGGTGCAATCGAAAAATCAAAAAATCTTGCAGCAAATCTTGCAATACGCAATACACGCAAAGGATCTTCTACAAAGGCAGGGCCCACATGTCTAAAAATTTTTAATCGAAGATCTTCTTGACCACCATAGGGGTCAATAACCTCGCCCACTAACTGACCCGCCTCATCAACTGCCTGAGCCATGGCATTAATTGTTAAGTCGCGCCTGGCCAAATCTTGTTCAAGCGTCACATTCTCATCAGCATGAAAAACAAACCCCTTATAGCCAGGCGCTGTTTTTCTCTCAGTTCTCGCTAACGCGTATTCAGCTTGCGTAATTGGATGTAAAAATACTGGAAAATCCTGCCCCACAGGCCTAAAACCTTTTTGAACCATTTGAAGCGGGGTTGACCCAACAACCACATAGTCTAGGTCTTTAACAGGTAGCCCTAGCAACCTATCTCGAACCGCACCCCCGACAACAAAAATTCTCACTTTGTTAAATTCCAGTTAAGGCAAATCAGACAAAACAGCTGTTTTAGGAACCACAACACCTAAACGTTGCTTTAAAGATTGTGGCTTAGAAGTCGATAAAGCCGCATAGTAATTAGCATTGGCTAAAACATTTTTGACATACCCCCTTGTTTCATTAAATGGGATTGTTTCAGCAAAAATAGCGCCCTCAACAGGTCGATTTAACTTTTCCCGCCAAGCCTTAGGTCTACCAGGACCTGCGTTATAAGCAGCAGAGGCTAAAGCCCAAGAGCCATCCAAATCTTGAAGCACCATATTAAGGTAGTTACTTCCTAAAGTTAAATTAGTGTGCATATCACCTAACTGCGTCACCTTAAAATGATTCATACCAATTTTCTTCGCAACATATTTAGCAGTTGATGGCATGACCTGCATTAATCCTGAAGCACCCACATTAGATTTTGCAGCCATGATAAATCTCGACTCTTGCCTGATTAGTCCATACGCCCAATTAACATCTAAACCAATGCCATGTGCAATTGGTGATAAAGAATCTTTAAATGGGGTTGGGTAGCGCAAACTAAAGTCATGCTCGACCTTGGTTCTATCTGCAGTATTAACAGCGCGATCGTACAAATTAATTCTCTTAGCATGCTCAGCCACAGCAATTAACTGTTTATCTGTTAATCCCTTTAACTCCCAATTCCACTCACGATTACCCTCAAAACGAAGACCCATGTCATAAAAACGCACAGCTCGAGCAAAGCCTTTTTTTACAGCCATTTGCTTAATAGTTGCTTCATCTACGGATTGTTTTTTGGGTATCGAAATTGGTAAACCTAACTCTTCTCTAGACAACTGCCCATAAAAATTAAATTGCTCAGACAAGGTTTGAAATGTTTCTTTAGCGAGCGCCTCTTCACCCAACTCCTTTTGCGCACGAGCATACCAATATGACCATGCTGGATCTCGCTTACGGACTGAAGGCGTCATATTTTCAATGGTCTCTTTAACTAACTTCCAATCACCTTCCCTTAAGGCAACACGCACCTTCCACTCTTGTGACTCGGGCGATAAAAGCTGTTGGTGTCCTTGCTCATGCTGCAAACGATAAGCTTTGATGGCATCTTTATCTAATTTTTTAGCTAAAAATTGGCCAATGACACCCCAAGCAGCGGCGGTATTTTCTTTACCAGTCCGCCAAGCTTTTTTATCAAAATCTTTATAAGCTTGATTTGGTTCAACTCTAGCCTTGCGAACAATATCTGCAATTGAATCATCGCCACCAGTTTTCTTGGCCAATGTTTCTAAATTATTTTCTAAAGCAATCCGACCAATTGCAGCCCCCTCTGACTTGCTTAACCCGCCAACTTGAATTAATGACTGAACAAGCTCTGGGCATGCCTCACCAAAATACTGTGGGTCCAATAATGTATTTTTTGCATCTACTGCGATTTTTTTAGCATCCTCACCCTTTACAAGCTTTGACTGCATGGCATAACACTTCACCTGTGTATCGTCATCCACAACAAATTGGGGATACTCTCGATCAAATACAGACCAAGCCTTCCTTTTGCCAAGAGATAACAACCAATCATTTCTTAAGCGGTCAGCAATAGCACTTCCGGCATGGACTCTTAAAAAACCTTCAATGGCGGCATCTATGGAAGCATCGGCTTTAATTTGCCCCCCTTTGTCATACATCTGTGACTTTAGTTGAAAATAAATCACATAATCTGACAAGTCATAGTCCTCCAACTTAGACGCCAACAGATTGACTCGAGCAATATCGTTATTTTTAGCAGCCTCTCTTAATTCAACAAATAATCGATCTTGCTCATTTAAATTCTTATCCGGCTCAAATTTTTTGGCCGATTTAGAAACACTATTAGAGTTGCCCTTAACCTTTGAAAAGCTGGACCCAGAAATAGCCGCTAACCCTATAAAAGCAACTACCAACAATTTATTTAGAACATTCATATTTTTTCGATGTAGCATATCCCTAATCATGCCTTATTTTTCATCTTTTTGAACCCCCTGTGAAAACTTTCAGCACCTTAAGACAAGAGTTATTAGAAAAGAGGCTTGCTCTTAGCAACCATACCAAGCTTCATCAGTCGCTTGAAACAATTCTGTCTGACTATCTTTCTACACACGAGGTGAAATGTCTTGGGCTGTATTGGCCCATTAAAGGAGAGTTTGACCCCCGACCATGCGCTCTTGATTGGGTGGGAAAATCCTCCTCTAGAAAGCTAGCTTTACCTATTGTGAGAGTGGGGCAGCCCTTAATCTATGGCACCTGGGAAAGCGACACAACCTTGGCTAAAGGCCATGCATCAATTCCTGAACCAATTCTCGGCGACTTCTCCCAAGAAGTCTTTCCTGATCTCCTCCTATTGCCTTGCTTAGGATGGTCCCAACAAGACAATCAATTCTGGCGCATTGGATATGGCGGAGGCTACTATGACCGCACCCTAAAACATTACGCTGAACTTAAATTACCCACAACAGCACTTGGACTGGCTTTTAATGCTCTGGAAGTAAAAGAGGGCGACTGGCGCCCTCAATTACATGATCAACCACTAACGGCCCTGCTCAAGGCTTAATCAAATTTAAATTTTTAGCAATCTGAATCGTTGTTTCAGCTTGGTTAAGGCTATAAAAATGTAATCCTGGTACACCTGCTGTGCGCAACTGATCACAAAGATCTGTCACAACATCTAATCCAAACGATTTAATGGATGCAACATCATCTCCAAATGCTTGTAATCGCAAACGAATCCAACGAGGCACCTCAGCACCACAAGCCTCAGAAAAACGTAACAGTTGCGTACTATTCGTAATTGGCATGATGCCAGGAACAATCGGTTGATGTACCCCAACCTTGCCAGCCTCTTCTACAAATTTAAAGTATGAGTCACTATTAAAGAAGTACTGTGTAATAGCTGAGTTAGCGCCAGCTTTCATCTTGTTCGCAAACCTAAAGATATCGTCATTCATTGACTTAGCCTGTGGATGCATCTCAGGATACGCAGCCACTTCAATATGAAAATGATCACCTGTTTCTGCGCGAATAAAACTCACTAACTCATCAGCATGGTGAAATTCCCCATACTGCCCCATACCAGAAGGCAAATCGCCACGAAGAGCCACAATTCGTTTAATTCCAATAGCCTGATATTGGGCTAATAAATCACGAACATTACCTTTTGAACTACCCACGCATGACAAATGAGGCGCAGCTTCTTGCCCAGCTTCATGTATTTCCTTAACAGCAGATAAGGTGCCATCTTGTGTCGAACCACCAGCACCAAATGTCACTGAAAAGAAGGTGGGCTTAAGCGTTGCCGCCAACTGCTCACGCACAGTGCGCAACTTAGCTGCACCCTCTACGGTTTTCGGTGGAAAAAATTCAACGCTTAATTCCATGTCATCTATCCTTGCTATTAATAGCGATAAGTATCTGGCTTGTAAGGGCCTTCTTTGCTAACGCTAATATACGCCGCCTGTTGATCAGTTAACTCTGTTAATTGTGCATTGAGTTTCTTCAACTGTAAGCGCGCCACTTTTTCATCCAAGTGTTTTGGCAATGTATAAACACCTACAGGGTATTGACCCGTACCAGCAGTTGTCCATAACTCAATTTGGGCAATCGTTTGATTGGCAAATGAAGAGCTCATCACATATGAAGGATGACCTGTACCGCAACCTAAATTTACCAAACGACCCTTAGCCAAAATAATGATGCGCTTTTCAGCTTGACCATTGCTAGCTGGGAAAATAACGTGGTCAACTTGCGGCTTAATCTCTTCCCACTTGTATTTCTCAATACCTGCAATATCAATTTCATTATCAAAATGTCCAATATTGCAAACAATCGCTTGATCTTTCATCTTAGCCATATGGTCATGAGTGATCACATGGTAGTTGCCTGTTGCCGTCACAAAAATATCAGCCTTATCAGCTGCATAGTCCATTGTTACAACACGGTAACCTTCCATAGCTGCCTGTAATGCGCAAATAGGATCAACTTCTGTCACCCATACTTGAGCTGATAGGGCACGCAATGCTTGCGCAGAGCCTTTACCTACATCACCATAACCAGCCACAACAGCAACCTTACCTGCCACCATCACATCGGTAGCACGCTTAATACCGTCTACCAAAGACTCTCTGCAACCATACAAATTATCAAACTTGCTCTTAGTTACTGAGTCGTTCACGTTAATTGCTGGGAACTTTAAATCGCCCTTCGCGTGCATTTGATATAAACGGTGTACGCCTGTTGTTGTTTCTTCTGTAACGCCTTTGATTTTTTCCAATCGAACAGAGTACCAAGTTGGATCAACTTTTAATTTAGCTGTAATTGAAGCAAACAAAACAGTTTCTTCTTCACTGGTTGGGTGATGCAATACAGATTGATCTTTTTCAGCTTTAGCACCCAAATGCAACAACATCGTCGCATCACCACCGTCATCCAAAATCATGTTTGAATAGCCACCATCTTGCCATTCAAAAATACGGTGTGTGAACTCCCAATATTGCTCTAATGTTTCACCCTTGATAGCAAATACTGGCGTACCGTTCGCAGCAATTGCAGCAGCAGCATGGTCTTGTGTGGAAAAAATATTGCAAGATGCCCAACGCACATCAGCGCCTAAGGCTTCTAATGTTTCAATTAATACAGCTGTTTGAATCGTCATGTGCAATGAACCAGTAATACGGGCACCGCGTAGTGGCTGGCTAGCAGCAAACTCTTCACGAATAGCCATCAAACCTGGCATTTCTGTTTCAGCAATAGCGATTTCTTTACGACCCCAAGCCGCTAAAGAAATGTCTGCAATGGCGCAGTCTTGAGGAATAGTTAAATCTGTAGGTTTATTCATTTGCACTCCAAGCTAGTAAAGAAGATCCTGGAGAGCAAAAAAAAGCTCGCCAACCAATCACTTCTCAGGTCAGCGAGCGTCGTTGCTAAAGGCCAATGCCTCCCTCTAAGCCTAGGGCATTTGGCTACGCCAAACGCCTCGCAACGCTCCTTAGAGGTTTTGAAAAATTATAAACCAGCTGCTGCTTTTAATGCCGCCGCTTTATCGCGAGCCTCCCAAGTGAACTCTGGCTCTTCGCGCCCAAAGTGTCCATAAGCTGCTGTCTTGCGATAAATTGGACGCAATAAATTTAGCATTTTTACGATGCCTTTTGGTCTCAAATCGAAGTGAGTGCGCACCAACTCAGCAATTTTCTCATCAGAAATTTTGCCTGTACCAAAGGTACTTACCATCACAGACGTTGGCTGAGCGACACCAATTGCATAAGAAATCTGCACTAAGCACTTACTTGCTAGACCTGCGGCAACAATATTTTTTGCCACATAGCGACCGGCATAAGCAGCAGAGCGATCCACCTTAGATGGGTCTTTGCCTGAGAATGCACCACCACCGTGAGGCGCTGCACCACCGTATGTATCAACAATAATCTTACGACCAGTTAAACCGCAATCCCCCTGAGGACCACCAATCACGAAACGACCGGTTGGATTAACCAAATACTTAATTTCGCCCTTAATCAACTCTTTTGGAAGAACGGGCTTAATAATTTCCTCAATCACCGCTTCGCGCAAAGTCTCTAGGCCAATATCAGGCGAGTGTTGAGTTGACAAAACAATCGTATCAATCGAGTCAGGCTTGCCATCCACGTAACGTAACGTTACCTGTGATTTTGCATCTGGCCTCAACCAATTAAGACGGCCATCACGGCGCAAATCAGCCTGGCGTTCTACTAAACGATGCGATAAATGAATCGGCAAAGGCATGAGCTCTGGCGTCTCATCAACAGCATAGCCAAACATCAAGCCCTGGTCACCAGCACCTTGGTCTAAACCGTCATCATGTGCCTTATCCACACCCTGCGCAATGTCTGGACTTTGCTTGTCATAAGCTACCAATACAGCACAGCCCTTGTAATCAATGCCGTATTCCGTATTGTCGTAGCCAATTTGGCGAATCGTGTCACGTGCAACATGAATGTAATCCACATTAGCAGTCGTTGTAATTTCGCCAGCTAAAACCACCAAGCCTGTATTACACAATGTTTCTGCAGCTACACGTGCAGTTGGATCTTGCGCCAAAATAGCATCAAGAATCGCATCCGAAATTTGATCTGAAACTTTATCTGGGTGACCTTCAGAAACAGATTCTGAGGTAAAGAAATAATTGTTGGCCATAGTTTGTTTCCTTTTAAGGTTGCCGACAACACGTGCCGACTTACTCACTACGGCGACGCTTTAGCGGATATTTTTAATTCGCCCCGCAAGTTGTCTTAACTCGGCGAATACCTTAAATTTTATAACATTCTCATTTTTATGCGCAAGGCTGTAATATTTACCCCTATGACAAGCACAAGATTACGCTTTACGAAAATGCATGGCGCTGGCAATGATTTCATTGTTCTAGATGGCATTTCTCAGGACTTATCTCAGATAACCAAAGCCCAATGGCAACAGTTAGCGCACCGGCAATTTGGCATCGGGGCCGATCAAATCCTCTTGGTAGAAAAGCCCACAGTTCCCAATGCCGAGTTTCGCTACAGAATTTTCAACTCAGATGGCGGTGAAGTTGAGCAATGTGGCAATGGGTCTCGTTGCTTCGTTAAATTTGTGCGCGAGAAAGGACTTACCCAAAATACGACTGTTTCAGTTCAAGTAGCGCATACCATTTTGAGCTTAACGGAAAATAGTGATGGGCAAATAACTGTCAATATGGGCGCCCCCATCTTCGAAGCAGAAAAAATTCCATTCACTCCTAATAACTTAAATAAAAAGGTTGAGGGAGATGACACCCTATATGAATTGCCACTAGCTAATCGCAATGTATGGATTTCCGCTGTTTCAATGGGCAACCCTCATGCCGTTCAAATTGTTAATGATGTCAAAACAGCTTTTGTGGCTGAAGATGGCCCGCAAATTGAAAATCACCCATCATTTCCAAAGCGAGTGAATGCTGGATTCATGGAAATTGTGACCTCCCATGAAATCAATTTACGAGTCTTTGAAAGAGGATCAGGTGAGACACTTGCCTGCGGTACAGGCGCATGTGCTGCCGTTGTAGCCGGCATTCACAGAGGCCTATTAAGTTCACCTGTGCTTGTTCATACACGCGGCGGAGACTTATCGATTGCGTGGATTGGCCAAAAAGAAAGCCCCGTCATGATGACAGGGCCTGCAGAGACTGTTTTTGAAGGTGAAGTGACCTTAGATGCCTAAGGCCAAGAAATAATCAAACGCCATATTTATCTCGGTAAGCTTTCACTGCCGGTAAATATTTTTGCAACGCTGGGTCTTGGCTCTCTTGCAAGAAGCTCATCAAGCTAGCCAAGTTGGCAATTGATACAACAGGCATACCAAACTCTTTCTCAACATTTTGAACTGCAGAGCTATCTGCAATTTCAGCGGCGGTACCTGCTCGCTCCATGCGATCTAGAGCAATCAAAACCATGCTTGGTGTGGCGCCCGCAGCTCTAATAATATTGACTGATTCACGCACGGATGTACCGGCAGAAATCACATCATCAATGATTACGACCTTACCTTTTAATGGAGCCCCAACCAAAGTGCCGCCCTCACCATGATCTTTAGCTTCTTTACGGTTAAAACAAAAAGGAACGGGCCTACCCATAGCAGCTAATGCAATAGCTGTTGTTGCTGCCAATGTAATACCTTTATAAGCTGGGCCAAACAACATATCAAATTCAATGCCGGAATTGATTAACGCTTTTGCATAAAACTCGCCTAAGGCTTTTAAAAGAGCGCCATCATTAAATCCACCCGCATTAAAGAAGTATGGAGATAATCGTCCTGCTTTTGTTGTAAATTCTCCAAAAGCCAAAACTTTGGCATCTAGAGCAAAGTGAATAAATTCGTTTTTAAAATTTTCTTGATTGGAAGTCATAACCGAGATGTTACGCATCATTACCGCCAACCTCAATGGTATTCGTTCAGCCGCTAAAAAAGGTTTCTTTGATTGGGTACAGCAACAAAGCCCTGACATCCTTTGTATTCAAGAGCTTAAGGCTCAGGAAGCTGATTTAGAACCTGCTTTATTAACCCCTGCTGGTTACCATGGAATTTTCCAATATGCAGTTAAAAAGGGTTATAGCGGCGTTGGCTTGTACTCAAAACAGAAGCCGGATTCTGTAAAAATTGGATTTGACTCCCCTGAATTTGATGCAGAAGGTCGATATGTAGAAGCTAAATTTGGTAACTTAATCGTTATCTCGGCCTATTTCCCCTCCGGCTCTAGCGCCCCTGAGAGACAAGAGGCCAAATTTAGGTTTTTAGATTTATTTTTGCCACACTTAAAAAAACTTAAAGAACAAAATCTAGAAATACTGCTGTGCGGCGACATCAATATTGCTCACAAAGAAATTGATCTGAAAAACTGGAAAGGCAATGTCAAAAATTCCGGCTTCCTTCCTGAAGAACGGGATTGGATGACCCATCTTTTTGAGCAAGTAGGTTACATGGATGTGTATAGGCAACTACATCCCCTCACAGAAGATGAGTGTTACACCTGGTGGAGTCAAAGAGGCCAAGCCTATGCTAAGAATGTTGGCTGGAGAATTGACTACCAAATCGGAACTCCCGGCATTGCCAAAAAATCTAAACGCGCAGAAATTTATAAATCCGAAAAATTTTCAGATCACGCCCCGCTCATCATTGATTACGACATGTAATCTTTATGGTTTGTAATCTTGCAATTGATCAATGGTTGTGTTTTTCGCTTTGGCATACAAAGGCAAGACATCAGGCAAATTTCTCTGGATTTCATAAATCCTAGAGTCACCTGATGGGTGTGTTGATAACCACTCGGCAGGCCGATCTTTAGATAACTGTCCCATTTTTTGCCAGAGGGAAATGCCTGCGCGAGGGTCATAACCAGCTCTTGCCGCTAAATCCATACCCACCAAATCAGCCTCTTTCTCATCTGATCTAGAAAAGCTTAACCCCACCAATTGAACACCTTGGTTAATCGCCTGACTACCTAGGCTACCCAAACCCAATGCTTGAGATAAAACATTAGCGCCCAAATTACCCAACTGAGACTTAGCCAATCGATCACGCGCATGCTCGCGCAAAGCATGAGCAACCTCGTGCCCCATCACCATAGCCACTTCATCATCATTAAGCTTGAGCTTTTCTAAGATACCTGTGTAAAAAGCAATCTTTCCACCTGGCATGCAAAAAGCATTGACCTCATCGGAAACAAATACATTGATTTCCCACTTCCAATTTTGCGCATCGGGATTCCACACCTGAGCATAAGGCAATATTTTTTTAGCAATGGCACGCAACCGAATCACCTGTGGATTATTGTCTGATGCCAAAGCATGTTTGCTAGCCGCTTGGCTCTTCATATCTTGATACTGACGAGCGGCTGTTTGCTCTAGCTGGCTAGCTGGAACCAAATTTCTCAGGCTTGATGATTCACCCACCCTCACGCCATCTGTCGGAGCCAAATGTTTTTGCCCATTAGAAGCGCAAGCCCCCAAAAAAACAAAAGCAAACATTAAAAAATAATTTTTTGTTTTCGACATATGATTGGATGCAATGATTATTAATTAAATCTGTTCGAAACGAGACTGCATTCGTTGTTTCCAAGGTGCAATTTTAGGTAACAACAATAATCCGGGAATGGCTAATGCAAAACATAATAAGAAGAAATTAGTCCACCCAGTTACCTCAACAATATACCCTGTCAAAGCATTGATAAATGTTCTTGGTACAGCAGACAAACTGGTAAACAAGGCAAATTGCGTAGCCGTAAATCTAGGGTTGGTCTCCAATGCAATATAAGAAGTAAAAGCGGCCGTTCCCAAACCTACAGAAAGAGCCTCAAAACCAATCACCCAAGTTAATACCCAAAGATCAGCACCCGTTCTAGAGAGCACTACAAAACCCAATATCGCAAGTGCCTGTAATAAACCAAACAACCATAGAGCTTTATTGATGCCAGTCTTTAACATCCAGTAAGCACCTAAGATGCCCCCCAAGATACTTGCCCACAAGCCAGCATTTTTCGCGACCAACCCAATCTCAGTTCTCGTAAAGCCTAGTTCAATATAAAAAGGTGTGGCTAATGCGGTAGCCATAGAGTCGCCTAGCTTATATAAAAATATAAATGCCAAAACTAACAACGCGTGCTTCCAACCCTCTCGGTGAATAAACTCATTAAAAGGCTCAACAACTGCTTCACGCAATGATTTAGGTGCCGGACCATATAGCTTTGGCTCAGACACAAATAAAGTAGTCAAAATGCCAGGCAACATGAATAGCCCTGTTACAAGAAATACCCACTGCCAAGCAATCAGGTCAGAAAGAATCAATGACAATGAACCAGGGACTAATGTTGAAAGTTTATAAGCATTAACAAACAACGCTGTCCCAGAGCCCATTTGACCTTCGCTTAACCATTCACGCCTATGTGCATCTACTACGACATCTTGACTGGCAGAAAAGAAGGCTACGACAGCAGCCAACATCACTACCACCCAAATATCCGTCTTCGGGTTAAATTGACCCATCAGAATAACTGCGCACATGACTGCAACTTGAGTTGCAATCATCCAACCTCTACGACGCCCCAAAAATGGTAGTTGAAATCGATCCATAGCGGGTGCCCAGAGAAATTTCCAGGTATAGGGAATGCCCACCAAAGCAAATAAACCAATAGCTTTTAAATCAACACCTTTGCTTTTTAACCAAGCAGATAAGAGGTTATAAAGAATAAATAGTGGCAAGCCACTAGAAAACCCCAAGAAAATACATACTAGTAGAGCCTTAGCTCTACTAGGCTCTACGCGCTCTGTAGATTGCAAGACTACCTCTTAAATTTGGCAAAAATTGAATGGGTTCACCCTCATGCAACACCACGCGATCTAATAGCTTTAAACCTACCGCAGGCGCCAACGCCTCAAAATCAGCGATAGTTAGAACTCTGACGTTAGGCGTGTCATACCATTGGTAAGGCAAAGATTTAGACACTGGCATGCGCCCTAAAGCAACTGCGGCTCGATGGGACCAGTGTCCAAAATTAGGGAATGACACCACACATTCTTTGCCTACTCTAGCAATCTCACTCAAAATGCGAGCTGTTTGATGAATAGTTTGTAATGTCTGCGACAAAACCACAGTGTCAAAACTATTATCTTCAAAGAGTGCCAAACCATTCTCTAAATTTTGCTGAACTATATTCAAACCTTTTTCTGCGCATGCCAATACTTTGTCATCCGCCAGTTCAACGCCATAGACATGTGCATGCTTGAGCGTTTTCAAATAACTTAACAACTCACCATCACCACAACCCACATCAAGTACTTGGCTATGAGGGGCTACCCATTTAGCAATTGCGGAAAAATCAGCGCGCATCAAGAAGCCCTCCCGCAATCTGTTCAAAATAAGCTCTCACAAGATTGTGATAGCGCGCATCGTCTAACAAAAATGCATCATGGCCATGTGGCGCATCAATCTCGCCATAAGTAACATCTAATTTGTTATCCAATAAAGCTTTAACAACTTCCCTACTGCGCTCAGGAGAAAATCTCCAATCCGTTGAAAAACTAATGACTAGAAATTTGGCGCGAACATTTGCCATCGCCTGACTTAGATTATTTCCATGCGCCTTAGCAGGGTCGAAATAATCAAGTGCGCGAGTAATATGCAGATAAGTATTGGCATCAAAATAATCTGCAAACTTTTCGCCTTGGTAACGAAGATAACTCTCTACCTCAAACTCAACATCAAAGCTAAAGTTATATTCACTTGAGGCGCCTTCTGGGCGGCGCAACTCACGGCCAAATTTTTCAGCCATATCATCATCTGATAAATAAGTAATATGACCAATCATGCGCGCCACTCTTAGGCCGCGACGAGGAACAACACCGTGAGCATAGTAATCGCCACCATGGAAATCAGGGTCACTCAAAATAGCGCTTCGCGCCACTTCATTAAATGCAATATTTTGTGCTGATAATTTTGGGGTTGACGCTACCACCACACAATTTGCAACGCGGTCTGGATACATCATGCCCCAAGCCATGGCTTGCATACCTCCAAGGCTTCCACCCATGACTGCTGCAAATTTTTGAATTTCAAAATGATCTGCAACTCTAGCTTGGGCATTTACCCAATCCTCAACAGTCACAACAGGAAAGCTAGCCCCATAGGGCTTACCTGTGGCAGGATTAATGCTCATAGGGCCTGTTGATCCAAAGCAGGAGCCCAAATTATTAACGCCAATGACAAAGAAACGATTGGTATCTACTGGTTTGCCAGGGCCAACCATGTTATCCCACCATCCAACGTTATCAGGATTGTCAGAGCTAAGCCCTGCAACATGGTGAGATGCATTCAAAGCATGGCAAATAAGTACTGCATTATCTTTTTTAGCATTTAACTGACCATAAGTTTCTACAACCAACTCATAGTTAGCAATACTTGCCCCGCTCTGCAAACTTAAGGGTTCAGCAAAGCTCAAGCGAATAGGGGTAACAACTCCTAAACTCATACAGAGAATAAAACTCTCATTGGTAACTCACTTAATTCTGTCGGCACTTTCTTAAAGCCACTTCTGGCATATCGATGCCAACGGCCGATGACATAACTCAACATCATGGTGGCGCGAGCGCCCACTTCATTACCGTCAGCAGACTGAGGTAGACGACCTTGTGTTTGAGCAATGCGCAGCGACTGCTTTAATGAGGCCTCTACGCGCTCAAAAATTTGCGCAATCCGATCTTGTAAACGGTCATCTTCAAGCCAAAGCGCATCACCCAAAAGAACTCTTGTCATGCCGGGATTTTTCTCACCAAATCTCAACAAAACCATCAAGATTTCTTGAGCCTGACGATCACCAGACTCTTCTCTTTCAGTAATTTGGTTAATTAATCCAAAAATAGTTTGTTCAATAAACGAGATTAAGCCCTCAAACATTTGAGCTTTGCTAGCAAAATGTCGATACAAGGCTGCCTCAGATACATCTAAACGCGCAGCTAATGCAGCGGTCGTGACTCGCTCACCTTTTGGGTTCTCAAGCATCTCTGCCAACACCTGCAAAATCTGAACTCTTCGCTCACCAGGCTTTGGTCGCTTACGAGTAACAACCGGCTCTTGATCTACGTTATCTGCCATAGACGTTTGATTAAATGGTGAATTCATTGGATTTTCTGCCATCTTTTAAATAATTGATGTATTGATTGTACTTCTAGAGAAACTCTACCTCGATTATGGGTGTGAGTCCTAACATGTCTCTTAAACCATACGGTCTTTAGGCCCAAGTTAGAGTATTCCAATAAATGGCCCAAGGTATCGTCCACCAAAATAGCTTGCGTGGGAGCCACCCTGTATTTCTGAAGAACTTTTCTCAACATAAGGGTATCCGGTTTAGGCCGCCATTTTTGGTGAATAACCATATCTTCAATCGCCTCAACAGCATGAAAACATCCTTGGATGCCTAATTCTTTCATGACCTTTTTAGCGTACGCCTTGGGGGCGTTGGTTAATAAAACCTTTTTGCCTGGCAAGCGATTCAATATCAAACGCAAACTTTTTTCACCAGACACTATGTGGGCTAAGTCATGTAAATGCTGACCCGTTACTTCATTAAATTGATGAGTTTCTCGCAGAAACTCATGGGGGTTAATTTGATGATGGCGGACCAAACCTAATAAGGTTGCGCCATATTGCCGCCAATAAGCTTCGCGCACTTGGCCCGCCTCTTGTTGGCTTAACTCCAACCGCCTCGCAACATAGGCAGTCATTGATTGATTGATATAAGGGAATATGACGCTAGATGCGTCATGCAAGGTATTGTCTAAGTCGAAAAGCCACAAAGGATGGCGCATGCCATCCTTAATGTGATCGAATCATTGTGCCAAAAGCTTGCTCAGTCAGAATTTCTAAGAGCAATGAGTGCTCGATACGACCATCAATAATGTGAACTGAATTAACACCACTTCTCGCCGCATCTAAAGCAGAAGAAATCTTAGGCAACATACCGCCAGAAATCGTACCGTCTGCAAACAACGCATCAATTTCTTTTGCTGTTAAGTCAGTTAATAAGCTACCTGCCTTATCCATCACGCCAGGAATATTGGTCATCAAAACCAATTTTTCAGCCTTTAGGATTTCAGCCATCTTTCCAGCTACCAAATCAGCGTTAATGTTGTATGCCTGACCATCTTCACTAAAACCAATTGGAGAAATAACGGGAATAAATGCGTCGTCCTGTAAGGCCTTAACAACCGCGGGATTAATGGAGTCGATTTCACCAACGAAACCAATGTCTAAAAAATCACCTGGCTTGTCTTTATTAGGCATCATCATCTTGCGAGCATGAATCAAACCACCGTCTTTACCCGTTAAGCCAACAGCTTGACCGCCAAAGCGATTAATGAGCATCACGATATCTTGTTGGACTTCACCGCCAAGCACCCACTCAACCACCTCCATGGTTTCTTCATCTGTGACACGCATACCCTGAATAAAGGTTCCAGCTTTACCGACCTTTTTCAAAGCATCATCAATTTGTGGGCCACCACCATGCACAACAACAGGATTCATTCCCACTAGCTTTAACAAAATAACATCGCGAGCGAAGCCTTCTTTTAGGCGCTCCTCAGTCATAGCGTTACCACCATATTTAATAACGATTGTTTTACCGTGATATTTTTTAATATAAGGTAAAGCTTGGGCCAGAACCTCTGCTTTAACAGCAGGGGAAACATCTTGCAATTGTGTCAAGGCTTCACTCATCTCATTAATCGCCAAATAATTTCTGACGTAACTCGCGACGCTCTTGCGCTTCAAGAGATAGGTTTGCAGTTGGACGAGCTAACAAACGTGGAATACCAATAGGCTCACCAGTTTCTTCGCACCAACCATAATCACCAGACTCAATACTTGCTAAAGATTGTTCAACCTTCTTAAGCAACTTGCGTTCGCGATCACGTGTACGTAACTCAAGCGCATGCTCTTCTTCAATCGTAGCTCTATCAGCAGGATCAGGAACCAAAACATTTTCACGTAAATGCTCAGTTGTTTCATTAGCGTGCTTTAGTAAATCTACTTTCAAAGCCAATAATTTTTCTTTGAAAAACTCCAACTGTGCAGCATTCATATAGTCCTTTTCAGGAGCTTTTAAAAGATCTGCTTCGGTCAATGGTTTTTTACTCATTTCCTGTCCTTTCGGGACTTATTGTTTTTACGCTAATTCCGCGCACAAAAAACTGCTTAAATAAAACTACTTAAATATATAAGTAACCTCGGGCGCGGATTCTACCCTAATCTTGATAGATTACACCAAACAAGTTTCAAGACCACCTAATAAAACGTCTTTTGGTAAATCTATTCCGATAAATACCATACGAGTTTCTTTTTTATCTTTACCCCATGGAGCTCCTAAATCCGAGCCCATCATTTCATGAACACCTTGAATAATAACTTTACGCGCGCCACCCTTGATATACAAAACTCCCTTATATCTCAATAACTTAGCGCCAAAAACAGAGAGAATACCCCCCAAAAAGTCCTCTAATTTTTTAGAATCAAAAGGTCGATCACTTCTAAAAACAAAAGACTGGATCTTATCGGTATGATTTTTACGAGCAAATTGAACTACCTGGGGCGCTACGTGGTCATGGTGATGGTGGTCATGACCGCAATCAGGGCCGTGCTCGTGATGTTCGTGTCCACAATTCTCATGGTCATGGTCCTCTTGCTCCAAGAAGTGAGGGTCGATCTCCAACTTGTCATTTAAATTAAAACCTTTTAAATCCAATACCTTATCTAGAGGTACGGCACCTTGGCTAATACCCATGATCGGAGCTCTAGGATTCATGTGCATCAAACGATGCTTCAGAGCGGCTACAACTTGCTCAGTCACTAAATCTGTCTTTGTAATAAAAATGCGATCTGCAAAACCCACCTGTTGCTGAGCTTCCTCATGCTGATCTAACTGCTGATTGCCATGCTTTGCATCAACAAGCGTTACCACCGCATCCAACATATAGTGGCTAGCTACTTCCTCATCCATAAAGAAAGTTTGAGCTACAGGGCCAGGATTGGCCACACCGGTTGTCTCAATAACCACTCGGTCAAATTCAATTTTCTTGTTATGGCGTTGATCCCACAAATTATTGAGTGCCACCACCAAATCACCGCGAATCGTGCAACAAACGCAACCATTGCTCATCTGGACAATCTGTTCATTAGAGTCTTGAACAAGAATATCGTTATCAATATTTTCTTCACCAAACTCATTCTCAATCACCGCAATTTTTTTGCCATGATTCTCACTCAGAATATGCTTTAAAAGCGTTGTCTTGCCGCTACCTAAAAATCCACTAAGAATGGTTACTGGTATTAATGCCATGATCAAATTCCTTATTAACTAACCCTAAATTATCTTCCTGCTGCGAGTTTCGCGCTATACCCTCTGTAACAAAAGGCCTTTTAGATAATCTCCCTCTGGGAAACTAGCTAGCAAGGGGTGGTCTAACCCTGAAGACAATCTCTTTAAAATTCTAAAATCCAAGCTCTTATCACCACTATGGCTCATGGCTTCAGCAGAAGCCATGGAGATTGTTTTTTCAAACAAAGCGGCATCTACCGCGCCAGAACAAGAAAACGTAAATAACAATCCGCCTGGATTTAATAACTGCATACCCGCTCGGTTAATTTCTTTGTATGCACGTAAAGCTTTATCTAGGTGATGTGATGAAGGTGCAAATTTAGGAGGATCTAACACCACTAAATCAAAACGTCTCTCTTCTTTTCTAAGCTTTGTTAAAACATTAAATGCATCATCATCTATCCAGGTAGCTCTAGATTCTTCAAATTGATTCAATTTCATTTGCCGTTGTGCCATAGCCAACGCCTCACCAGAAGAATCAACCGATGTCACATGCTTTGCCCCACCCTTTAAAGCCGCTAAAGAAAAGCCGCCGGTATAACAAAACATATTGAGCACTTCTTTATCTTTTGATAATTGTCCAACTAACTCACGACTATCTCGTTGGTCAATATAAAAACCCGTTTTATGCCCTTGCAATACATCAACGGTATAAAGAACACCACATTCATTAACCTGTATGGGTTCTGTCGGCATCTCTCCTTTAAGCATGCCAATATGTTTTTCTAAACCCTCGCGAGATCTAACAGCAGCATCAGATCTTTCTACAATTCTTGAACAATTAGTTTGTTGCGCCAATGCGGCCACAATGGCATCTTTCCAATACTCCACGCCGATAAATAAAAATTGGCAAACCAAAGTTTCACCGTATTGATCAACAATCAATCCCGGCAAACCATCGCTCTCACCAAAAATTAATCGAATAGCATCCGTATTTTTTACCCAACGACGCCGATGCTCAATGGCCTGAGAGATTCTGCGTTTAAAGAAAGCGTGGTCAATCGGTTCAGCTTCATCCCACGTTAAAACACGTGCGCGAATTTGAGAACTGGGGCTATATAAAGCTTTTGCAATAAATTTTTTATCACTACTTACAACATGAACGGTAGCTCCCGGAAAAACTTTTCCCTCGAAAGAATCAATCGCATTGGAATAAATCCAAGGGTGGCGCCTAAGAAGCGGTCGCTCCTTACCGGCTTTTAAAACAATAGTTGCTTGCATGACTTTATTTTCTACCTTTTGCGCGTGGATGCGCCTGATCATATGCCTGCGCGAGATGTTGAAAATCTAACGCCGTGTAAATTTGCGTACTAGAGATGCTGGCATGTCCCAACATTTCTTGCACAGCACGTAAATCCCCTGATGACTGCAATACATGACTAGCAAATGTATGCCGTAACATATGTGGATGCACATGCGTTGGCAAACCAGCTTTTAAAGCTAATGCTGCCAAATGTTTTTGTATGGTGCGCGCAGAAACTCTACGCCCCTGCTTATTAATAAATAATGGCTGGCCAAGCGCGCTCACATCTTTTACATGCGCCCCTCGTATCACCAACCACTCTTTAATAGCGGTCATCGCAGCAGAGCCAACCGGCACTGTTCGACGCTTATTGCCTTTACCCAAAACCATCACTTCAGATAATTCAAAATCTATCCATCCAGCAGACTGGTAGTCTTTGTTTTCTAAAGGAGTGACATCAATACCCAATAATTCAGATAAACGCAGCCCAGAGGAATACAACAGCTCCACAATAGCGCGGTCTCTAGCCCTTAAAAATTGATCCGCTTGAACGCTTTCCTGTGATGACTGCTCTACCAGACTAATAGCACTCTCAACTGAAAGTGCCTTAGGTAAGGGTTTTGATCTTTTTGGCGGACGAACATCATCCAATGGATTACTCTGAATCAAATTCTTTTGATTGGCCAACCAAGCATAAAAACCTCGCCACGCAGAAAGAGTTCTAGCGATGCTCCTAGGAGACCCACCTTGGGCGTGCAATCTAGCAGCCCAAACTCGCACCTGATCGGTATTTAACTCTGTAGCCCTCAAATTAAATTCTTCTAGCTTGGCTAGCAGTATCTGCAAATCTCGTTGATATGCCTCAAGGGTATTTTTAGACACCTGCCTAACAACATGCAGTTCGCGAAGATATTCTTGCGCGAGAGCGTCATTCATAACGAAAAAACTTACCCTTTAACTCGGCCAATAGCAGCTTCGCTAAGCTGCCCAATTTGAGACAAATAAAAGCTACCCATATCAGCGGTGAATTTCTCAGTTGATTGACTGCCCAAAACCAATTGCATGCCAACCGTCGACAAATTAATTAAAGCAAGGCTTACAATACTTTGCGGCAATGCCTTTTTTAAATCTTCTGGCGCAGAGCCAATGCCACCACAGTAATCAGCCACAGAAATGTCTTCGGTTAACTTAACCAACTCCACACCAAATATCTCACTCAAACCATCCGTAATAACTTGGCGGACTTGACCCTCATCTTTTGCGGCCAATAAATTTTTTAGCCAAGCAATCATTAAGCTTTGAGTTTTGTCATTCTGACTACCAAATCGAAGCATGTCAGAAAGTCTTTTATTTAAAGCTTGATTTTGCTCGCGCAAAACTCCAAGCTGTCTTTCTTGCAATGAAATGGCTCTATCACCATGAGGGTTTTTAAGAGAAATCTCAGCCAACAAGCTAGCATGGCGCTCAAAAAATCCTGGCGTTGCTTTTAACCATTCAGCAACTAAATTTTCACGCTCTATTTGCTCTGACTGTAACTGTTCAATATCGGACATTTTTAACTTAACTTTTCCGTTAGTAATTTATTAACTTGTTGAGGGTTTGCTTTACCTTGCGTTGCTTTCATAATCTGCCCAACCAAAGCATTAAACGCTTTTTCTTTGCCAGCTCTAAATTCCTCAACCGATTTCTGGTTTGCCGCCAAAACCTGATCAATAATGGCGCCCAAGGCACCTGTATCACTAATCTGCTTAAGGCCTTTTGATTCAATCAAGCGATCAACGGCATCCACATCTGTTGCACGCTCATCCCACATTGCCGTAAAAATCTCTTTAGCAATTTTGTTGGAAATCGTTCCGTCGGCAATTCGCAAAATCAATTTAGCAATTTGTTTTGCAGTTAATGGTGATTGCGTCGCATCAATGCCATCTCGATTTAATGCTGAAGCAAAATCACCAGCCATTAAATTAGCCCCTGCTTTTGCATGCTCTTTTCCTAGCTCTGCTACCAAAGCCTCATAAAAATCGGAAGTAGCGCGCTCTTGAGTAAGCACCTGACAGTCGTATGAAGACAATCCAAATTCGGCTTGCCAACGCTCCGCTTTTTGGGAAGGTAACTCCGTCATATTGGATCGCTCTTTAGCAATCCATTCCTCAGAAATAATTAATGGCAACAAGTCTGGATCAGGGAAATAACGGTAGTCGTTAGCATCTTCCTTGCTACGCATACTGCGAGTTTCTTTTTTATCTGGATCGTAAAGTCTTGTTTCTTGAACAACCGTACCGCCATCTTCAATTAACTCTATCTGACGGCGAACCTCATATTGAATTGCCTCTTCTAGAAAACGGAATGAGTTTAGATTCTTAATCTCACAACGCGTACCAAATTCAGCCTGCCCCTCAGGTCTAACTGAGACGTTAGCATCACATCTAAATGAACCCTCTTGCATATTGCCATCACATACGCCTAGCCAAACAACTAAGGTGTGCAATGTTTTTGCATAAGCAACTGCTTCAGCCGCACTACGCATATCTGGCTCAGTAACTATTTCTAATAGGGGAGTGCCGGCTCGATTTAAATCGATACCACTAGAAGACTCTCCATGAGGCCCGCGAAAATCTTCATGAAGTGATTTACCAGCATCTTCTTCTAAATGAGCTCTCGTTAAGCGAACGGTTTTTGCAACTCCTTCCACTTCAATATCCAAACTACCACCTTGAACAACCGGAATTTCAAATTGGCTAATTTGATATCCCTTTGGTAAGTCAGGGTAAAAATAATTTTTACGAGCAAACACGCTAAACGGAGCAATAGTTGAACCCACGGCCAAGCCAAAGCGAATAGCATGCGCTACCGCTTCTTTATTTAAGACAGGTAAAACACCTGGCAAAGCCAAATCAACCGCACAAGCTTGTCGATTAGCCTCAGCACCAAACTCTGTTGATGCGCCACTAAAAATTTTTGAAACTGTTCTTAACTGTGCATGTGTCTCAAGACCAATAACAACTTCCCATTTCATGCTGCACCACCTTTCTGCGCAACAGGAGAAAGACGTTGATGCCAATCCGTTTCCATTTGATAGGCATGCGCTAGCTGGAGCAAGCTTGCTTCTGAGAAATAGTTACCAATTAACTGTATCCCTACAGGCATGCCGTTATCACCAAAACCACAAGGTGCACTCATGGCGGGCAAGCCAGCCAAGTTCGGTGACAAGGTATAAATATCTTCTAAATACATTTGCGTTGGGTCAGATGTTTTTTCGCCGATCTTGCCAGCTACTGTAGGCGCAACAGGCCCAGCAATAATGTCGCACTGTTTAAATGCTTCTTGGAAATCTTGAGCAATGATGCGACGAATGCGCTGCGCTTTCAAATAATAAGCATCGTAATAACCATGTGACAACACATAAGTGCCAATCATGATGCGGCGCTTCACCTCTGTACCAAATCCTTCTGAGCGCGTGCGTTTGTACATATCCAATAAATCGCCATATTGCTCTGCTCGGCGCCCATAACGAACACCATCAAAACGACTTAAATTACTGGATGCCTCAGCTGGTGCAATGACGTAATAAACAGGAATTGATAACTCTGTTTTTGGCAATGAAACAGGCACGCATTCAGCGCCCATTTTTTTAAATTGCTCTAACGCGCCCTCTACAGCTGCACGGACATCAGAACTCAGTCCTTCACCAAAATATTCTTTAGGCACACCGACTTTTAAACCTTTTAGAGCTTGAGATGAACCTTCGGTCCATGGCTGGCCTAATTTTGCTGTGTAATCTTCAGAAGCACGATCTAAGCTAGTTGAGTCTTTATGATCATGGCCGGCCATAGCATTCAATAAGATGGCGCAATCTTCTGCCGTTTTAGCCATAGGACCAGCTTGATCTAATGATGATGCATAAGCAATCATTCCGTAGCGAGATACTCGGCCATAGGTTGGCTTAATGCCTGTAATGCCGCATAAAGATGCCGGCTGACGAATAGATCCACCAGTATCTGTGCCTGTTGCAGCAGGGCTCAACCCGGCTGCAATAGCAACAGCAGATCCACCAGATGATCCACCAGGAACACGTGTTTTATCCCAAGGATTTAATGCTGGTCCCGCATAAGAGTTTTCATTGGATGAGCCCATCGCAAACTCATCCATATTTGCCTTACCCAAACACACCATGCCAGCGTTATCTGGCCCTAACTGAGCCACCACATGCGCATCAAATGGGCTGACGTAATTTTCTAAAATTCTAGAACAGGCCGTTGATTTCCAATGCTTAGTAACAAAAACATCTTTATGCAAAATAGGTACGCCCGTTAGTGGCGAACTTACTCCTTTTGCAATTAATGAATCTGCATACACAGCCTGCTCAATAGTTTTTTCTTCATTTAAATGAATGACTGCATTTAAATCTTTTGCATCTGCAATTCTTTGCAAAAAATAATTAGCAAGCTCTTTACTGCTAATTTCTTTAGCCTGAAGTGCGTTTGATATGTCTTTAATTGTTTTGTTTTGCCAGCTCATTCAATCACCTTCGGCACTAAAAATAATCCCTCATGCTGAGCGGGTGCATTTTGTAAATAAGCGTCTCTTTGATCCATTTCAGTAACAATATCTTCACGTAATGGCTGGGCAATCGTCATAATTTGCTCAATTGGGTGAGCTAAAGGCTCAATTCCATCTGTATTTACAGCCTGCATTTGCTCGACCAAATCAAATACTTTTTGTAATTGATTCAAGGTATTAGCTGCTTCCTCGTCGGTAATGGCGAGGCGGGATAATTGCGCTATGCGCTTAACATCTTCAAGATTCATTTGGCCTGCTACGGTATCATTAAAGGGTTCATTAACGTATTAATTAATCTATTTTCCTACTTAAATTATGTTTGGTCTCTTTCGCAACTATTTTTCCAATGATTTAGCCATTGACTTAGGCACCGCTAATACCCTGATTTACATGCGTGACAAGGGTATTGTCCTTGACGAGCCGTCTGTTGTGGCCATTCGCCAAGAAGGCGGCCCCAACGGCAAAAAAACCATTTTGGCAGTTGGCAAAGAAGCCAAACAAATGCTCGGGCGCGTTCCTGGCAATATTGAGGCGATTCGCCCAATGAAAGACGGTGTTATTGCCGATTTCACGATTACCGAACAAATGTTGAAGCAGTTTATCAAGATGGTGCACGAAACGAAACTGCTAAAACCAAGCCCACGGATCATTATTTGCGTACCTTGCGGTTCAACCCAAGTAGAAAGACGTGCTATTCGTGAATCAGCGCTTGGTGCTGGCGCTTCCCAAGTTTACTTAATTGAAGAACCAATGGCCGCTGCCATTGGCGCTGGGTTACCAGTATCTGAAGCTTCTGGCTCTATGGTTGTAGATATCGGCGGCGGCACAACAGAAGTTGGCGTGATGTCCCTAGGCGGTATGGTTTACAAAGGTTCAGTTCGTGTTGGCGGCGATAAATTTGACGAAGCCATTATTAATTACATCCGTCGTAACTACGGTATGTTGATTGGCGAACAAACTTCTGAAGCCATTAAAAAGACGATTGGCTCAGCCTTCCCAGGTTCAGAAGTAAAAGAAATGGAAATCCGCGGTCGCAATTTGTCTGAAGGTATTCCAAGAAGCTTCACTGTAACAAGCAATGAAATCCTTGAAGCTTTAACAGACCCGCTTAATCAAATTGTTACTGCTGTTAAGGTTGCTTTAGAGCAAACTCCACCAGAATTAGCTTCAGACATCGCCGATAGAGGCATGATGTTAACTGGCGGTGGCGCCCTATTAAGAGACCTTGATCGCCTACTTTTAGAAGAAACTGGCTTGCCAGTTCATGTGGCTGAAGACCCTTTAACTTGTGTTGCCAGAGGTTCTGGTATGGCTCTTGAGCGCATGGACAAGTTAGGCGGCGTTTTCTCACAAGAATAAGCTGCTAAGCAGCACGAGAGTTAATTGCAGCTTAGTCCTCCACCGCTCTTCAAACAAGGCACGCCAGCTTTAATCAAGCTGGCGGTTTGTCTTTTGGCCAGCCTTACTTTGATGGTTTTAGATTTCCAATATAGAACCATTGACCAAGTGCGCTCTATTGCGAGCTTCCTGCTAACTCCTATTGAAACCGTCATGCTATGGCCACGAGATTTGGTGATAGGAACTTACGACTACCTCACAACTAAAGGCACCTTAGAGCAACAAAATGAGGCTCTAGAAAAGCGCGTAGCAGAGTTAACCCTTTTAGCCAACCAGTCTGAACTATTCATGGCTGAAAATGCTCAGCTTAGAAAGTTAATTGGTATTCAAGAGCAAACAAGATTCAAGATCTTAATTGCCCAAATTTTATATAACCCGCCCAATCCGCTTTCTCAAAAAGTCATTATTGATAGAGGCTCTAGCAGCAATATTAAAGCTGGTCAGGCTGTAGCAGACCACCAAGGCATTGTTGGCCAGGTTGTTAGGGTCATGGAAAACAAATCTGAGGTTTCCTTGCTGGACGACCGAGACATGGTAATCCCTGTACAAGTGGCCAGAAACGGCCTTAGGGCTGCCTTATATGGCAATGGTAGGGGTAGCCCTCTTGAGCTAAGACATATGGCCGCTGTCAGCGATTTACAGGTCGGCGATATTTTGATGACTTCTGGAATTGATGGCGTATACCCACCAGGTTTTGCGGTAGCAACTATCGACAAAATTGACCGCAACGTAGATAAAAATTTCGCCTATGTTTACTGCTCGCCAGTGGGCGGCGTTAATCGATTCCGACATGTAATGGTACTCTTTTATGATGCCGGGTTTGGGCCTAGACCGCCTGCTGAACGCAGTAACAGAGGGGCTGAGACAAAGTCTAACCGTTTATATAGAGGCAAGCAATGATTGAGAGTGGGTACATACTTCGGCCTGCCAATCCTCTATTTATCGGGGCGAGCTTAATAGGTGCATTGCTATTAAACTTTCTGCCATTAGGCAATGCTCCATGGGTACCAGACTGGGTTCTAATTTGCATCGTTTTTTGGACGATTTACCAACCTAGAAAAGTGGGTGTCGTGTGGGCATTTTGCCTAGGCCTAGTTATGGATATTCATAGCGCAACCCTCTTGGGTCAACATGCCTTTATGTACCCCATCATTGCTTACTTTGGCATTAACTGGCAACGTCGAGTTCTTGGGTTCTCTCGCCCAGAGCAATCACTACATCTCCTTCCGTTGTTCTTAGCAGCCTCTGTTTGGCCACTCATTATTCAATGGGTTGCTTCGGGTGAAATTCCATTTTGGGCTTGGTCAAGCCTATTTTCTGGATTTATTGAAGCCGCACTATGGCCGGTTGCTGTTTGGATTCTATTGGCGCCCCAAAGAAGACCAACGGATGTTGATTTAAATCGTCCTCTGTAAGTAGACGAGTTCATGGATCTTTTTAAAAATACTCAACCAACTGTTAAGTCTTTTCAAGACCGATTGTCAGTTGCCATGGTATTTGTAATGGTCTGTTTTGGACTGTTATTGCTTAGGTTTGTATGGTTACAGGTTTTTACGCACAATCGTCTTTCTGTCGCGGCTGAAAATAACCGCATTGCACTAGTGCCTGTGCCAGCAAGTCGAGGGTTAATTATTGATAGAAACGGTATTGTGATTGCAAGAAATTACTCCGCCTATACATTAGAAATTAACCCCTCTCAGATTGAAGGCGACATCAATGATTTGCTTGATGAGCTCTCTAGCGTAGTTGATATCCAACCCAAAGATAGAAAAAATTTCTTAAAGCTTTTAAATGAATCAAAGACGTTTGATTCATTTCCAGTAAGAACTTTATTAAGCGATGTCGAAGTAGCGAAATTTACAGCTCAACGTTTTAGATTTCCCGGTGTAGAAATTCGTGCGCGCTTATTTAGGCAATACCCTTATGGAGAACTAGGCTCTCATGTCATTGGCTATATTGGTCGAGTATCTCAACGAGATCGTGAAAAATTGATTGCAGAGTTAGATGAAGATAGAACTAGCAACGACAGCACACAACGTAGAAATATCAATTTACTTGGCACCCCCTATGTTGGGAAAATTGGCTTAGAACAAAGTTATGAATATGCGTTACGTGGCGCCCCAGGATTTGAACAGGTAGAAATTACTGCGGGCGGCAGAGCCGTTCGCACACTCGCCACCACTTCATCCACGCCCGGCAACAACCTAGTACTCTCTATCGACATCAAACTTCAGCATCTCGTAGAAGAGCTTTATGGCAAAAGAAGAGGGGCATTTGTTGCTATCGAACCAGAAACCGGTGATGTCTTAGCATTCGTTTCCAAGCCCAACTTCAATCCCAATGATTTTGTGGAAGGCATTGACCCAACCACATGGAAAGCATTAAACGAATCGCTTGAAAAACCCCTCTATAACAGGCCACTCAAAGGCATTTACCCACCAGGCTCGACCTATAAACCATTTATGGCCTTGGCCGCCCTAGAGACAGGCAAAAGAACGCCAAACCAGACCTTTGCTGATCCTGGGTATTTCACCTATGGCAATCACACCTTTAGAGACGATAAGAAAGATGGGCACGGCATGGTGGATATGGCGAGGTCGATTGTTGAATCTTGTGACACCTACTATTACATGCTAGCAAGAGATATGGGTGTCAACATGATGCATGACTTCATGAAACCACTCGGTTTTGGTCAAATTACTGGTATTGACTTAGATGGCGAGGTAAGAGGAACACTTCCTTCAACCGCTTGGAAAGAAAAAACTTTTAAACGCCCTGAACAACAAAAATGGTACGACGGCGAAACCATTTCTTTAGGCATCGGGCAAGGCTATAACAGCTTCACAATCCTTCAATTAGCTCACGCTACGGCTAACCTTGCAAATAAAGGCGTGGTTATGAAACCACACCTCGTTAAATCCATCGAAAACCCGATTACTAAAGAGCGTAAATTAACAACGCCTAAAGAAAGCTACCGCATTGATCTTAAGCCTCAAAATATTGAGGTCATTAAAAATGCCATGGTTGATGTAAATAAATTCGGCACATCAGCTCAAGCCTTTGCTGGAGTAACTTATCAAGCAGCAGGCAAAACAGGAACTGCTCAAGTATTTAGTTTGAACTCTAAGAACTATAGCCACAGCGCCACACCTGAGTTCTTAAGAGACCATGCTTTATTTATTGTTTTTGCTCCAGCAGATAAACCAAAAATCGCCATTGCGATGGTTGTTGAAAATGCGGGCTTTGGAGCAGCACAAGCAGCCCCTATTGCTAGACGAGCACTTGATTATTTTATTGAAGGCCGCTGGCCAAAGGAGGTTCCAGAATGGAAAAACGCCCCTTAATTCAGCGTATTGATTTTTTGTGGTCTGGCTTTGACAAAACCTTAGGCTTGATTGTTCTTGGTTTAGCCATCATCAGTATTGTTACTTTTATTTCTGCTAGCAGTGGCACACCCATTCAGTTGATAGACCAACTAAGAAACCTTTTGCTTTCTTATTCAGTCATGTGGCTTGTTTCTAGGGTGCCGCCAAAATGGTTACAACGCTCTGCTGTTTGGATTTATAGCGTAGGTATTGCTCTACTTTTAGCTGTTGCAGCATTTGGTCTTATTAAAAAAGGTGCGCGACGCTGGGTTAATGTAGGCGTAGTGATTCAACCATCTGAGCTAATGAAAATTGCTATGCCGCTCATGCTTGCTTGGTACTTCCAAAAAAGAGAAGGCGTACTTCGAAATCTTGACTATGGCATAGCAGCTTTATTGCTCATTTTGCCCGTCGCATTAATTGCAAGGCAACCCGACTTAGGTACAGCCCTCTTAGTCTTAGCAGCTGGTTTATATGTCATCATCTTGGCCGGCTTCCCATGGAAATATATTGTTCCTGTTGTTTCTGTTGGTGGTGTTGCTATATTGCTCATCATTATTTTTGGCGGCTTCATCTGTGACCCTGATATCACTTGGCCTTTCCTACACGACTATCAAAAACACCGCATCTGTACATTGTTAGATCCTAGCACTGACCCTCTAGGTAAAGGTTTCCATACGATTCAATCGGTTATCGCTATTGGATCTGGTGGATTATTTGGCAAGGGTTGGTTACAAGGTACGCAAGCTCACTTAGAGTTCATTCCAGAAAAACATACCGATTTTGTCTTTGCAGTTTTTTCTGAAGAATTTGGCCTGATCGGTAATCTTGTTTTACTTGCATTATTTTTAGGCCTAATCCAACGCGGTTTGGCCATTGCATCTAATGCACCAACTTTATTCACTCGCCTCTTAGGTGGTTCAGTCACGCTAATTTTCTTTACTTATGCTTTTGTAAATATGGGTATGGTTAGCGGCATCTTGCCTGTTGTGGGCGTTCCTTTACCATTCATTAGCTATGGAGGAACGGCGCTTGTAACGCTAGGCGTCGGCATTGGTATTTTGATGAGCATTCATCGTCATCGCCGTTTAGTTCAAAGTTAAAGGATTGCTCATGCTAAAAAGCATTTTTAATCCAATACTAATTGTAATTTCCGCGCTGCTTTACGCACTGGCGTTTGGTATTAATTCTTTTTTAATGGATTCATTAACTTTTTCAGTGGGCGTTAATTGGATTTTCTTGCCTGCTGGTCTAAGGCTATTGTTAACGCTATTATTTGGGTTTAGTGGGGCTATTGGCATTGCCCTCGCTTCTGTTCTCATAGCTATTAATTTTTATTTCCAACACGATTTAATTTCTGGAATAGGCGCTGGCTTAATAGGCGGATTAGCACCTTACTTTGCCAATCTCTTTGTTTTCAAAAATATGTCCCTAACATCTAATTTGGAAACGTTGGATGGCAACAAACTACTAAACTGTATTTTTATTTATTCGCTCATAAGCCCTGTGCTTCATCAAGCTTGGTTTTATATTCGCGGCATCAATGATAATTTTATTGAACATGTGGGCGTCATGTTCATTGGAGATTTAGTAGGCACACTCATTATTATTTATTTGGCCAAGCTAGCTATTCGCTCGCTAAAAAATCAAACAAAATAATTTCACTGTTGCCAATCGCAATCCCATGAGCTGAGTAATGGTTTTCATTTGCTATGATGAACTTTCTTTCACAAGAAGAAATCATCATGACAACAAATGAAATAGGCTTCCCCAAAAAGGAAGCAAACCCATCAAGAAATCAAAAGCCTATTGACAGCAAGTCTCTACTCGGGCAATCGAATTACTTAGAAATTGCCCATGAAGGCGAGATCTATCGTCTTCGTGTTACCAAGTTGAAAAAACTTATTTTGACTAAATAGCCTTAGTCAACAATCATGATATTTGTCACATAATGTTCAGTATCTCCAAAGCAACTAGATGGAACACCCACGTGCTCTTCATAAACTAAGGCTACTCGCTTACCCATACTCTCATTAATTTTCTGGGCAAGAACCTCATCATGAACAGTGAAGTTAAATTTTTCTGTCAGCGTTCCAGGGATATTGATCATTGCCAATTCGCCTTCCCACGTTTTACAAACCCAGCCTTTTTTAGAAAATTTCTGTACATAGCCAGCTCGTTCGCCCTTTGAATAACTCCAATTCAAAGTGCCCCATGTATAAGCACAGAATAAGGCAAAGACTACGACTAAAAATGCTATAAAACGCTTCATGTTTTCTCCAATCATTTGCCATGCCAAGTTGGATACTTGTGCATAACACTTAAAAACAAATCTGACTCTATTTGTTCATTTAACCACTTTTTAAGATGATTCAAATGAGATTTTTCAAACCATACTGAGTTGACCATTGAAAACTGTCTAATAAATGGAAAAATGGCCACATCGGCTAGGCGCATCTGATCACCTAATAAATAACGACTCTTTTGCAATCGTTGCTCAAGTGGTAATAAACATATATCCATTGCTTTATCTAAGGTGTCTTTTATTGCTACCTCAGGAAACTTGTTAGGATACTTATATTGGTCTAATAAACGCTTAAACGGGCCATCATTAATGGTAATTAGGTCGGCTGATGCCTCTAGATTGTTTAGCCAACCATCTTTATCTGATTGCGATAAAGCCCACTGCATAATTTCTAAGCTTTGCTCAATGACTAGGGGGCCTGCCTGCAACACCGGAACAGTACCTTTTGGTGAAATGCTCAACATATCCAATGGTTTATCTCTTAGAGAGATTTCCCTAATTTCGACAGAAATACCTGAATAACTCAGCGCCATTCTGGCTCTCATGGCATAAGGGCAGCGTCGATAAGAATATAAAACGGCTAAATCATTCATCTGATAGTTGTCATCTTTACTACTTTTGCTGCGTTATAGAAGTACATCAAGCTTAAAGGATGTTGATATGAAAAGAGTCATTAAGTTATTAACCGTTATTCTCAGCTTATCTAGTATGGTTATGTTATCGACTAATGCCAATGCGCATGGTGGATATGAGTATGGGCATAGAGGCTGGCATGGAGATGGTTGGGTCGGCCCTGCCATTATCGGTGGATTAATTACCTACTCTATTTTGCAACCTAGACCTGTGTATGTAGCACAGCCCCCTGTTTATATTCAAACGGCCCCAATGCCTGCCATGGCATCAGTGCCTCCAGCACCGGTGCTTGCACAAAATTTACCGCCTGTTTGGTATTACTGTGCATCTAGGCAGACCTACTACCCGTATACAAAAAACTGTAGCGAAGGTTGGCAAGTTGTGCCAGCAAGCCCTCAATAACTTGATTCCAGCATTTTGACTAGGGCATAGATACTCTGATTAACCGGAGTCCTAATGCCATAGTCTTGGCCTTTTTTAACAATTAGGCCATTTAAGTAATCAATTTCAGTCGGCTTTTTTCTAGCTAAATCTTGTGCGGTGGATGATCGCTGCCCAGACATAGTGGTAGCAATTTGCTGGATCAGCATAGCCGCCTGCTCGAGGGTCATCACAACCCCCTCTTTATGCGCTACTGCTAAAAACTCCTTAATTATTTGATCCATCAAAACCTGAATTTCAGGAAGCGCGGCCATCTTCCCATATTGAATTTGGCCAATGGCAGAAATACCGTTATAGCAACAGTTCACCAAGAACTTACTCCACAACTCATATTTAATGTCTTTAGATATGTCACAAGGCACACCTGAGGTTGAGAATATTTCCGTTAAGAATTGAAGTTCATCTTGAATTGACTCATTAGTTAAATGTTGATTATCTAAATCCCCAATCAACAATTCTCCGCGTCCAAAATGTTTTAGATGGCCCGGTCCCGCCATACTTGTTGCCACATAAACCACTGCTGGATAAGTGTGAGTTGGAGTTATTTTTTTAATTATGTCGCAATTACTCACGCCATTTTGCAAACTCAAAATTACAACATCTTTTTTCAAATACGCTTGTATGTCTTCAATTGTTTTCTGCGTATCAGGAGATTTAACGCACAACAAAATAATATCGGCATCTTTAACTTCAGACTGATCTACCGTGGCTTTAATGGGCACATATTCCTGAAAGTTCGTGCACTCCATGTAAAGCCCTCTTTTATGAATAGCCTCTACATGCATTGGCCTTGCGATAAGCGTGACATCTTTGCCCGCACGAGCTAACATGCCTCCAAAAAAACAACCCACCGAGCCAGCACCCATCACAAATATTTTGGGGATCTTATTTTTCATAACTGAGCCAAATAAGTAACACTAACTTTGTTTCTTTAGATAATCGATGACCCACGCAGGATCACTATCGCTTGGGAAAATAGGATAGTGAACCGCCTTGATAACACCATCTTGAGCAATGAGCGTCACGCGCTTCAAAAGAGTCATTCCTGATGTCACAAAAGTTGGCATATTTAACGCTTTTTGAAACTGATAGTTGACATCACTCACCACAGGAAATGGCAAATGTAGTCTGCTCACCATTTCTTGTTGATACTCAGTATCTTGAACACTTAAACCAATAACCTCTGCACCCAATGCTTGAAGCTCTTGATAATGATCTCTAAATGAACAGCTCTGTGGGGTGCACCCTCTTGCCCCAGGAATTTGATCCCACCCTTCTGGCAAAGCAGCATCGGGTCGCCCGGTCCTTGGATAACAATAAATAACTAACCAACCTGTTGTAGAACCCACATTAATATTCTGGCCATTGGTTGCCCTCAAAGAAATATTTGGCAGGCGCATGCCCTTTAAATGAGCGGTAGCACCATCATCCTGAGGAATCGGCAAATCGGGAGGAAGCTGATTAATATTTGTCATCAGCTCATTCTACAGAAGAAGATCTTGATAGAGCCACCATCAACCAAAGCAAATTTTTGATTCAACAATTACAATAAAAAACAACAAAACAGATTAAAAAATGACAGATTTATTTTCCCTTCCGCTTTCCACTTTGGTTCTGCTCGCAGCAGTTGGCTTATATGCCGGCATTCAAAATACCTTGGCTGGAGGCGGTTCGTTTATTACATTCCCAACTCTATTGCTAGCTGGGCTTGATCCTCTGGCTGCAAATATGAGCTCGACAATTGCACTATTTCCAAATCAAATTTCTTCAAGCTTTGCTGGAAGAAATTTGGTGGGAGGCGTAGGAAAAGTTAAATTTAAACATCTATTTATGATCAGTATTCTCGGGGGAATTACTGGCGCATTATTACTTTTATCCACCCCAGTGAGCGTATTTACCAAGCTAATTCCATGGTTGGTCTTATTCGCAACAAGTATTTTTGCTTGGGGTAGCTTCTTTAGAAAGCCAAGCCACGCTCAAGAACAACTTCAAGCTCCAAGATACGTCTTACTATTTGTTCAATTTTTAATTGCTATCTATGGCGGCTATTTTGGTGGTGGCATTGGATTTTTAATGCTTGCCGCTCTTACCTTTGCAGGTCAACAAGTTAAGGTTGCAAATGCTACAAAAAATGCTCTTTCAATGACGATGAATGCATCGGCAGTAGCTATTTTTATTTTTTCACCATCAATTAATTGGAGCGCTGTCTTTGCATTAGGCATTGGTGGCATCCTAGGTGGATTTAGTGGAGTATGGCTAATGAATAAATTACCAGATAAATGGCTAAGGCTTTTTATCGTGTGTGTAGGAACATCACTAACTATTTGGTTATTTATACGATAAGCCGTATGCCCATCTGGACCAGCGCTCCATTTATAAAAAGCCTAGCGCAGAGAAACCCTATTTAACATCAATAAAAAACCACCCGAAGGTGGTTTAATAACTTAGGTTGAAAGCAACCACTACCTAAGAGGCCCGATCCTTGTGCCAACTGAATCCTCCACTCTCAAATAACTCAATGCATGCATCAACTACTACAGGGTCATACTTTGAATCAGAGCCATTTTTAATTTCAGCTAAGGCAGCAGAAACGCCAAGCCCTTCACGATATGGTCGCATTGCTGACATAGCCTCAACAACGTCGGCAACCGCCAATATACGAGCCTCAATCAAAATATCATTTCCTTTAAGACCGTTTGGATAACCAGAACCATCAATACGCTCATGATGTTGATAAACAATATCTGCCAACGGCCAAGGAGATTGAAAATCTTTTAAAGCTTCATAGGCAACTTTGGGGTGTTCTTTAATTAAAGCTAACTCCATCTCCGTGAGCTTTCCAGGTTTGGTCAAAATCTCAATTGGAATACTCATTTTGCCCAAATCATGAATTAGTCCTGCGAGCTTTATCCCCATAAGATTTCGATCTGGCAATTTCATTTCATTACCAATTGCAACACCCAGTTCGGCAACACGCCGTTGATGACCTGAAGTGTATGGGTCTCGCATATCTACCGTTGAGGCAATCACCTCAATCAACTCTTGCAGATTTTTTCCAACGGCGTTACTGGCCATTAAATCTTGAAGGGCATCATTCACTTGTTTAATTTTTTGACCGCGAATAATTACCTCACGCAGAGACAAACATATAATTCCAGCGGCTAAAAAATAAGTAATTAAGCCGATACCCTGCTCCAAATTTAGTAATTTAAATTTGAAGAAAGGGGGAAATAAAAAACCATACGCCAACAACCCTAGAAACACAATTCCAACCAAGCCAAGCCTAAAACCACAAATCAAGGTAATCACTGCAATTGCAGGATAGAAGGTTGAATAAATGACTCGCCCATCAGCAGGTAATATAGATAAACGTAATAGAAAAGCAAAGCCTGCTAATACCAACATGAAGAAAATCTTCGTCAAGAAATTCTTTGGCTGATAAAACTGAGCGCCTCCCTCTCGAAAGTGGCTACTAAATGACAAACAGATAATGATGGCGGCCAAAAAATAGGTGACTAGACCAACTGCTTGCTCAGCATCCAATAATTTGAATTCATATGCTGGATTTAAAAAGCAAAAATATGCAAGCGCGCCTGCAATGACTGTCCCAATAAGCCCAATTCTGTAACCACACATTAAAGCAATTACAGCAATTACAGGATAAAAGGTTGTGTAAACGACACGATCACCAGCTGGCAGTATTGTGATGCGCAATAAAAATGCCATGCCAATTAACGCCAACATGAGCAATATTTTGTAATGTAATTTTTGGGGCTTTATTAATTCAATATTCATCTTTAAAGAATAGAGTATTGTTGTTCGTTGGCAAAGAACTAATTTAGTCTCCCCACAAAAAGGACTCGAACTTTTGCCATTCTGAATATAGCGGGGTCGAAGATGTTTGACTCTACATCACCCCGCAAGGGCAATCAAAAGCTCCTCTTTCAAAACCAACATCAGGCTCTTAGCATTGAGTTTTCTTATTTTGGAATACTCTTGGCCAGCCCATAAACTTTGATATTCGCCATTATTAGCTCTGCCTGCTAATTGCCTTAGTGATGCAGTCATGGTGTTTTGTATGGGAAATGGCAAAGTGGCTCTATCTTTCATTAAACGAATAAATTCATTCTCAATGCCTCGAGCTGGCCTTCCTGAAAATCCTTTAGTGAATACTGAATTCCTACTATGCTGATTGAGTAAGTAGTCTTTATGGGCTGATGATGCACCAGACTCATCACAACATAAAAATGCTGTTCCTAATTGAGAAGCCACAGCACCCACTTTCAAGGCATGAGCTATATCTGATCCATCCATAACTGCACCAGCACATACTACTGGGATGGAGCAGGCCCTAACTAATTGCACTGTTAAATGAATCGCTGTTAATTTCTCATCCGCAACATTTGGATCAAACATACCACGATGACCACCTGCCTCAACACCTTGCGCCACAATAAAATCAGCGCCTGCTTTTTCAATAGCAATTGCCTCTTCAATACTAGTAGCTGTAATGCCAACTGCTATACCCAATGAGTGCGCCTTCTCTATTACTCTTAATGGCGGAATGCCAAAATGAAATGTCACTATATCGGGGCAATGTTCCCATACAGGATTCAGTTGCTCTTCAATATCAGGATAAAACGGGGCTTGAGGGATGGATACCAAGTAATCGCCTTCAATAGGCAAACTTTCCAATGCCTCTCTCGCTTGAATTTGAATTTCTTGTGAAGGTAAATCAGCTGCACTAAAAACAAAAAAATTTGCATTAATGGGGCCTTTGGTTAAGGCTCGTGTAGCGACTAAGTCTTCGCTAATTTTTTGAGGCGAACTATAAGCAAAGCCAAAACTACCGACACCGCCTGAATTCGCAACTTCTGAAGCCAACTTAGGATTATTAATACCACCTGCCATTGGTGCTTGAATAACGGGAATTTGCAGTCTTGAAAAATTAAACATGTCGTCGAATTAAGTATCACTTTAAAAGACATTACATGACACTAGCATTTTGAGCAACAAAGGCTGAGGATGCTCAATCCTTCATTTGATTTAAGAGCTCATCTTTGATCTCAGCCCACTCGCTATCAATAATGCTAAATCGCACTGAATTTCTAATTCGGCCATTTGGCATAATTCGCTCATTACGCACAATACCCTCTTGTTTGGCACCAATTCTCAAAATAGCATCACGCGATTTTTGATTTAGTTCATCTGTTGTAAATTGAACCCGCACGAACTTTAACTCTTCAAATGCATATTGGAGCAACAAGAATTTAGCTTCGGTGTTGGCATAAGTGCGTTGATATGATTGGCTATACCAAGTATGTCCAATCTCTAATTTTCTATTTTTAGTATCAACCTTCCAAAACCTTGTTGAACCAATAATTTTGCCTGATAGCAGATCTTCAATCACAAAGGGAATGACTGTACCTGCTTCTCGCCCCTTAATTGCTATCGCAATATATTCATCAACCGTTTCTTTGGAAGGAACCACGGTATATATGAGATTCCATAATTGGCCATCTGAGGCGGCTTCAACTAAAGCACTCGCGTCACTTTCTTGAAGAGGACGCAAGCATATTTTTTTGCCAATGAGAGAAAGTTGTAAATTCATTAATTGGTAATTAAATGTCGGTTTAAAAGACATTACATGACGCTAGCACTTTGAGCAACAAAGGCACAAATGAAAAAACCACCCGGAGGTGGTTTTGGTATTTCTTGGTGGCCCGGGGCGGAATCGAACCACCGACACAAGGATTTTCAATCCTCTGCTCTACCGACTGAGCTACCAGGCCAAGAAGCAAGATTATAGCGTAAGTTATTAAATAGATAAAGAAATGTGGCCGACGGTGCTTACTATGCTTGAAATCCTCGTAAATCCCGCCAGATAGGGGATGTTTTATACCGTTTAACGCTGCTAGTGATTAAGAGCCGTAATTTTCGTAAGAGAACCCATCGAAAGTATGTCCAAGTGGTAGCAGATCGAGTTGCTACCTTTAACAATTAACTTATGTGTAGGACAAAAGATCATTTTGAATAAACATCATTTATACCTAAGCTACACGAGAGCTTTAAAGGAATTAAGCATATTTCTAATGCTTGCCGCCCTAATATTTGTCCCAATCTACTTAGAAATTTGGCAATGAATGATTGCGAGCGGTAGCATAGGGGATTATTAATAGCCCGCCTTACTGTTTTTATTTGAATGACTGTCATGCCGCTGTAATTTGTTGCTGTATTTTCTCTCGCGCCTGTTTAGCAGTAGAAAATGTTAAATATAAGATTTGTCAGCCGACAGAAAAATATTACTATCAACCCAATTAGCTGTCCCATTAGCAACCAATGAAAAATACCCATTTACGTGTATCTTTTTGAAATATAGATTACCGTCGAGAAGCAAAGATGCCGCAAGAAACTAAACTACGCTCTGCTGCAAAAGCAATTAGCTATAGGTTAATCATCATTATTTTAGATTTTGCGGTCATCTATCTTATGACTGGAAAAACCAGTATCGCACTTGGATTTATGCTCATTAGCAATGCTTATACGACAGTCGCATACTTTATTCATGAGCGCATTTGGAACAAGATTCGCTAACCAACAAATCAGCTCTAATATTTATTTTTTATCTTTAGGTCTAATCAACATGACCGGTTTTGTTGCAACTCTTACCAGTAACTCTGCTACGCTACCTAATAAGAATCGGCTAAACCCTCGTCTGCCATGAGTTCCAACAATAATTAGGTTTGCAGGCCAATTTTTAGCTTCTTTAGCAATTGCTTCTGCAATACGTCCGGCAGATTGATCCGTTTCACAGATCTTTGTATCACCACTTACACCAGCAGCATTCATTTTTTTCTGAGCGGCAGCAAGAACACCTCTTGCTTCATCACGCATTGAAGAAATCATTTCTTTGAACGTAACAAATTCAAGTTCTGGTGTTACATGATTTGCATCAACCACATAAACACCTCTAATCTTTGAGTTATTTTCTTTAGCTAACTGAATGGCTTCTTTTAAAGCCAAATTAGATGTTTCGCTTCCATCTAAAGCAACTAATATTTTTTTATACATATAGGTTAGACACCTTATAGAATTTGCAATTTATCTTATCACCAATATTTATGAAACAGTTACTGTCCGCTAAATAAATACTGACGGCAAATCGTAAGAGAGAGCCAACTTTAACTGTCTAAATGTTAGCAAATCAAGTTGCTATCCTTAACAATCGGCTTATGTTGTGCCAGCCAACTTACTTGATAGCTGGCAACTTAACATAGGGGGCAGCCTTATTAGTCGCCCTTATAACTGCCGACATCAATTCCTAGCATTTTTAACTTGCGATACAAATGGGTTCTCTCTAGGCCTGTCTTATCAGCTACTTTTGTCATATTTCCACCAAGCTGTTCCAGATGGTATTCAAAATATGCTTTTTCAAAAAGATCCCTAGCTTCTCGAAGTGGCAAATCAATATATGCCAAATCAAAATTGCTTGGCATATCTTTAGATACCAAAGTTTCTAGCTCCTCAAACTTAGGGGCTACTGCAACATCCTGTTTTATTTCCGGCTGAAATAACTCTTTAGGCGGCGCTTTTTCTAAGGCTTGCTCAACAGTTTTAAGCAGTTTTTGTAAAGCGATGGGTTTCTCTAAAAAATTAACTGCTCCAATCCTCGTTGCCTCAACAGCAGTATCAATAGTTGCATGACCAGACATCATCACCACTGGCATCGTTAACTGACCGCCAACGGACCATTCTTTTAGCAAGGTGACACCGTCAACGTCTGGCATCCATATATCTAAAAGAACAAGGTCTGGCTCCAAGTTATCTCTAGCATTTCTGGCCTCTTGAGCATTTTGCGCAGAAATTACCGAGTGGCCTTCATCGGTCAAAATTTCGTTGAGCAACTCACGAATACCCATCTCATCATCTACTACCAAAATACTTGCCATGACTAACTTTGCTTAACTAATTGATTGAAATAAATAGATACCTCAGCACCTATCACCACATCTTCTTTCATACGATTTCTTAATTCAATTCTTGCGCCATGTTCGTCAACGATCTTTTTAACCATGGCCAAACCTAAACCAGTTCCTTTTGCTTTTGTAGTGACATAAGGTTCAAAGGCACGATTTAATATTCTGTTAGAAAAACCAGTACCAGAATCAATCACACTTAACTTCACAATCCCCACCCCTGCCTCACTACCTTTTGGATAAGGCAATAATTCTGTCTTAACCAATATTGAGAAGTTGCTATCTAAATGAGCTTCCATGCTGGCATCAATCGCATTTTGAATCAGGTTATGAATCACCTGTCGCAACTGAATAGCATCCCCCACAATTGGTGGGCAACGACTATCTAAATCAGCAGACACGGGACTGCCTTCATAAAGATATAAGATTTCTGCAATCAAATCATTTAACGACAATGCCTGTAAATGGGCTTCTGGCGTTTTTGCAAAATCCCTAAAATCATTCACCATTTTTTTCATGGCTTCTACTTGAGCAATGATGGTTCCTGTGCTCTTAGTCAAAAGCTCTTGTTGCTCTGCAGAAATATTGTTTTCTAACTTTAACTGCAAGCGCTCAGCTGATAACTGAATAGGCGTTAATGGATTCTTAATTTCATGTGCAAGACGTCTAGCAACCTCGCCCCATGCAATCGACCGTTGAGCAGTGATCACCTCGGAGATATCATCAAATACAACAATATATAAACCGCTAGGAAGATGTGTCCCTCGAACCAATAAAGTGACCCCGTGTTGATGTTGCGGATCAATATCTTCTTGCTCTTCTAAAATAATTTGCTTTTGCCAATGTCCCTGTGGGTCCTGACTTGATACCTGATAAGCCTCAAACTCTTGTTTAATTTCGCGCTCAAACAAAGATAGCTTACCTGTTGACCCTAGGCTCTTACCAACATATTGGTCTAAAGAAATTTCGAATATTCTCGAAGCTCCTGCGTTTGCGATAACTAAATTAAAAGCTTCATCTAAAACACACACCCCAGCAGTTAAATTAGATAAAACACTTTCAGATAAGGCTTTGGACTCTTGAAGAGAATTTCTAGCTTCAAGCAATTGCCTTGTCATCACATTAAATTGCTGAGTCAATACACCTAATTCATCACCCGTATTAATTTCTGGCTTAGGCGACAAGTCTCCTTCAGCCACCGCTTTTGTTCCCTTTAACAACATTAATAATGGGTAAGCCAATTGACGACCGAGGAGCAGAGCCAAAGTAACGGCAATAAAAAGAGCCAAAAATAATGTAATCGTTAACGTTCCAATATACATTTTTCGCAGACCAGATCGGCCTAAAGCTTTTTCTTGATACTCAATATAAGCATCCTGCACTGACAACGCATTGTTACTAATGCTCTCAGGCAGATGCTTAACTAACAACAAATACTTCTCCTCTGCCTGAGTCCTTAAATTAAATGTAGACATATTGCTTGGTGGCAGATTGACTTGAATCGGAATAATAATTTTGATGGCATAGCTAGACCGGCCTTCAGCTTTATTTGGTTCTTCAATTTGTATGAAATTGCCAGCTGATTTGGCTTGATTAAGCTTATCTTGAGTCGACATGTCAGAAACTGCTGATGTCAAACCCAAACTAGCACTTGCAAATAATTTAGGGCCACTTGCAAATAAGGCAACCTCTTCCAAATCCATTTGCTGTCGCTGACGAGAAAGAAGCAAGGTTAAGCCGCCCTCTCCTTGGGTTCTTAAATTAGAACCAATCAAATTGGCTAGATCCCTACCCTTGCCCAGTAAATCCGCTTTAGAAACTTCAATACTAGCTTTGCCCAAATTAAGTCCGGCCTCTAATGCGCGCTCAACTTTCACATCAAACCAAGACTCAATGCTTCGCGATACGAATTGCAATGAAACGCCATACAAAATAGCACCAGGTAATACACCGACCAATGCAAAAAAAAGCGCTAATTTAGCAATCAACCTCGCGCCGAAATATCCTTTGCGCCAACGCATGGTAATGCTAATTATTAGCCCAACAATAACGGCAAAAAATAAAATACCAACAAAAATATTGGCGGCAAACAACATCGCAAAATACTCTTCGAAGAAAGAGGTATTAGCAGAGGCTGTAGCCAATAGCACTAATAAAATTAGAGCTAAGAGAACAACCGTCCCCACCAAAAATGGCTTAGCTAAAAATCTCATCATTAAAAGCTAGCCCCGTGCGTTGATAGCACTGCTTTGGGTGTGAAATCAAATCGACTCCACTCACTTTGCAAGTTCCATGCTTTTGAATTAATTGCATTAACCTGAAATGGTTTGGCCAATTGATTGGTGTCCAATTTCATGCGAATCGCAGCCACATAGGTTTGATTAGGATTAATCGCTGCCTGATCTATAACTACCCAGTCATCAATCGAACTGACTGCAGCCATGGCTTGTTTTAAATTAGCCGCTGTTAGAGTCACGCTTCCAAGCGTGACTCTATATTGATCAGTTAATGCTTGATATGAAATCCTGGATGCTCTTTGAGTTTCTACAACTTTTTCATCAAACCAATACCAACGCCCCTTGGTTAATTGAAACTCAGTAACAAAATGAAGTGTGACGCCTTTTTTAACTAATTGCTCTAAAGCAGGGCTTAATTCCAAACTAATATCAGCACTTAATAACCAAGACTTTTCACTTGGTGCCAAAGTGATTTTTTTAAACTTAATTTCATCACCATAGGCAATACCGGTCATCAAGACCAATAAAAATAAAACTTTAGCAATCCAGTGATAAATCTGGCGCATCTCTCACCAATTAATGTGTCTTGGACTTTTCAAACAGTGCATAAAAGAAGCCATCATGGTTCATTCCTGGCAACAATTGCCCCGGCGCATCTAATCGTACAGCATCTGGGACACTATTTAACCACCATCGTGCCTGAAGTTCACCCTCCTCAGGAAAAACAGAGCAAGTGACATATAACAATTTTCCACCCGGCTTTAACAAAGACCATAAAGCAGTCAATATCTTCCTTTGCGTAATTTGTAAATTTTTAATATCTGCTTCTTGTCTTAAATAAGGAATGTCCGGGTGTCGACGGACAATCCCCGACGCAGAACATGGCACATCAGCCAAAATTGCATCGTAAAGCTCCCCATCAAACCAAGCTTTAGGCTCAGCGGCATCTCCCACTAAAACTTTAGCACCGGATAGAGAGAGTCTCGCAAAATTCTCTTCAATTCGTTTAGCTCTAGCCGGATCAATTTCTAAAGCATCTAATTTAATATCAAATAACTCTAATAAATGTGCGCTTTTACCGCCTGGAGCAGCGCAAGCATCCAACACTTTTGCATTGGATTTAGGCGCCAATAAATGCGCAGCTAACTGTGCCCCAGCATCTTGCACAGAACAGCTGCCATGAAAAAATTCTGGTAACTGATTAACTGGTACTGGTTTTTTAATATGGAGTGCCGCAGCCAACTTAACGCCTGCAATATCTATTAAAGGCTCAAACTCGACGCCCGCCTCAGTTAAAGAAGTTTGATAGGCTTTAATTTTGTCCGGCGAGTTCAACTGTCTTTGATTTAAACGAATAATCATCGGCGGCTTCTCTCTTGAGCACTGAACAATTTTCTTAAACTCCGATGGATAAGATTTTTTTAATTTATCAAGCCACCAATCTGGATAAGACGGATTCTTCTCTTCAGAAATTTCTTTATAAATATCTGGGCTTCTTAAAATTCGCCTCAAAATTGCGTTAACCAATCCTTTCGCATAAGACATTGATTTATCTAAATGTGTGGCATTAACAGCTTCGTTAACTAATGTATGAGTGGCATACATTGGCTCCCGATCTTTTTCAGGAATCAAAGCAATCGCTGCCCATAGTAAATATTTGGTTAGGCCTGATGGGGTCTTCTGTAAATATTGATTGAGCACTTCGTGCACCCAATACCCACGCCTTAATGCCTGAAAGGTAATGCTTTGAACAGCGGGCCTTAGGGTTGGCGAAACTGATTGAATCGCCACAGTTAAAGAACTACCCTCATATACTTGTTCAAGTACTTGTGCAGAAGCAACGAGGGCCTTTGATAGGCTCACCCCTTGAGGTTTAAATGGGGGATTCATAGTCATGATTAATAAAGCCGTTTTAAACCAAGGTTAGTGGTTGATATATTCAAAGCAAGTTACATCAAGCGTTGGCCAACCTGCCAACCCATTGACTGCGCCAATTGATAAGCGGGTGTTTTTTTACCACCAGGTTTTTGTAGTTCTGTTAACAGGATGGTTTCATCACCTGCCGCAACAGTCACACCTGATTTTTCAATAGACAAGATTTCTCCTAATTGAGCTGCTGTCTTATCCCCCACATACTTAGAGTTCCATACTTTTACTAAAGTATCGCCACACTGGAATGTTGCTCCAGGAAATGGATTAAATGCTCGAATCTTTAAATCTATTTTTTTAGCGCCAGAGGCCCAATCAATTCGAGCCTCTTCTTTTAAAATTTTATGAGCGTAAGTAACATCACCATCTGCTTGCGGCACACTTGGCAATATCTTATTGCGCTCAAAATCTGCCAGCGTATCCACAATCATGCGGCCGCCTAAATTAGCCAATTGATCATGCAATGAGCCAGTGGTGTCTTCTGCAGAAATGGGGATTTCTTTCTTAGCAATCACGGCGCCCGTATCTAAGCCCAAATCCATTTGCATAATAGATATGCCTGTCTCGCCATCTCCTGCCTCAATAGAGCGGTGTATTGGGGCAGCTCCGCGCCATCTAGGCAAGATAGATGCATGAATATTTAAACAACCTGCTCGCCCAGCTATTTCAGCAATATCAAAAACCTCTTGGGGTAATAACAACCCGTATGCAGCAACAACCATGACATCAAATTGAGTGTCTTTTAAAACAGCCAAAGCTGCTTTAGCTTCTTGCCCACACTTACCATTGACGCGCAAAGAGGTTGGCTGCAACACGGTTATTCCCTTGGCAAGAGCCAACTCTTTCACTGGGCTAGCCTGCAATTGCATACCTCGCCCAGCAGGCCGATCGGGTTGCGTCATCACCAATACAACTTCGTGCCCTGCGGTAATGATCGCCTGCAATGCAGATCTCGCAAAATCAGGCGTTCCCGCAAAAACCACTCGCAACATTAAAGCTCACCCGCTTTAATGCGCTTTTTTAATTTTCCAGCGACTCTCATACGCTTAAGTGGGGAAAGATATTCCACAAACACCTTTCCTTTTAAGTGGTCGATTTCATGTTGAATACAAACTGCCAATAATCCATCCGCATGTAGCTCAAATGTTTGACCTTCTAAATTGAGAGCTCTAACCTTTACCTCTGCTGGGCGATCTACCTCATCATAAAAATCTGGCACAGATAAACACCCCTCCTGCCAAACTTTGGTTTCATCGCTCGCCCAAATTATTTCTGGATTAATAAATACCTGAAGTTGATCGCGCTCATCGGACAAGTCAATGACTAATACTTGAAGGTGCACATTAATTTGTGTAGCAGCCAATCCAATGCCGGGCGCTTCATACATAGTCTGCGCCATATCAGCGACCAATTGGCGAATGGTTTGATTAATCTCGCCCACAGGTTTAGCAACCGTATGTAAACGGGGATCTGGGTAATGAAGAATTGGTAATACAGCCATTTCAGAAATATCTTACAAAAAAATCAGTTCACGCTGATTGATAGTTAAACAAGAGGCTTTGACAATGAGCCATGCCCTCTATTATCACCATCAATCAATTTAGCCCTCATTATCCAAGGAGATTACTAGACTTAGTCGATGCACCCAAACAAATTTACTGCATAGGTCAACTAGAAACCCTTAATAAAGTAGGCCTGGCTATTGTTGGATCGCGCAAAGCCAGTCTAGAAGGAATAAAACAAAGCTATCGGTTTGCTAGAAATCTCTCACTAGAAGGATTTTGCATTATCTCGGGCCTTGCACAAGGAATCGATGCTGCCGCCCACCGTGGGGCCCTTGAGAGCGGCACCAAGCACCCAACCATCGCCATTTGTGGCTCAGGGCTAGATACTTGCTACCCAAGGCACCATCAGCCTCTATTTGATGAAATTGCCCAAAAAGGCCTTCTCTTATCTGAATACCCCCCAGGTACAGGTGTTAAACCTTTCCATTTCCCCAAACGAAATAGGCTCATTGCAGCACTATCGGTTGGCACTTTAGTTGTTGAAGCAACCATTAAGTCAGGCTCACTTATTTCCGCTAGGCAGGCGGCTAACCTTGGGCGAGAGGTATTTGCTATACCTAGATCCATTGAAGAAAAGGGGAGTGAGGGGTGCCACTACTTAATTAAAGATGGGGCGAAACTAACTCAACATATATCGGATATCTTAGATGAACTTCAGCCTTATCAAGGATTTAGCTTGGTAAAACAGGTTTAAAAACAGGGGGTTAATACTTAGATATTTGAAATTTTTCCTAATTTCTCATTTATCGGTTAATAATAAAAAAAGGAAATTTAATTAATCAGACCCTTTGGGAAAACTGTAACGTGGCAAAAACAAGTGCGCAAACCGGTCCAAACAAGGCCCTCATCATTGCTGAAAAACCTTCTGTAGCGGCAGATATTGCCCGTGCTTTAGGGGGATTTACAAAGCATGAGGACTATTTTGAGAGTGATGAATTCGTGGTGTCATCGGCTGTTGGCCACTTACTTGAAATAGCTGCGCCCGATGCCTATGAGGTAAAACGTGGGAAGTGGTCTTTTGCCAACCTTCCCGTTATTCCGCCTCACTTTGACTTAAGACCTATTCCCAAAACAGAGGCAAGGCTCAAGGTTCTACAAAAATTAATTAAAAGAAAAGATATTAATCGCTTAATTAATGCATGCGATGCGGGACGTGAAGGCGAATTAATTTTTAGATTAATTGCGCAGCACACCAAAGCTCCTCAAAAAGTTGAGCGCCTATGGTTGCAATCCATGACCCCACAAGCCATACGCGATGGCTTTGCACACCTCCGTAGCGATGAAGAGCTACTTAATTTAGCTAATGCTGCCCGTTGCCGATCAGAATCAGACTGGCTAGTGGGTATTAATGGCACGCGCGCCATGACTGCTTTTAACAGTAAAGCGGGCGGTTTCTTCTTAACAACGGTTGGCCGAGTTCAAACACCAACACTGTCAATCGTTGTCGAGCGCGAGGAATTAATTCGTAAATTTATCTCCCGTGATTACTGGGAGGTTAGCGCTGAATTTATTTGTGCAGCTGGCATTTATCAAGGCAAGTGGTTTGATCCCAAATTTAAAAAAGAATCAAAAGATACAGCCGCAGATCCTGAGCGAAAAGATAACCGTCTATGGAGCGAAGCTGCTGCCGCCAGTATTGTGGCTGCCTGCCACGATAAACCAGGCAAAGTCACAGAAGAATCAAAACCTAGCACCCAAGCCGCACCCCACCTATTTGACTTAACAAGTCTGCAACGCGAGGCTAATGCTCGTTTTGGGTTCTCAGCAAAAAATACATTGGGGTTAGCTCAAGCACTTTATGAAAGACATAAGGTCTTAACTTACCCAAGAACTGATTCAAGAGCACTACCTGAAGATTATTTGCCAACCGTTCAAAGCACCTTAGAAATGTTGGCGGAAAGCTCTGATAATTACTATCCATTTGCATCTGAAATTCTTAATAAATCTTGGGTAAAGCCCAATAAGAAGATTTTTGACAACAGCAAAATTACTGATCACTTTGCGATTATTCCAACGCTACAGGCACCAAAGAATCTTTCTGAGCCTGAGCAAAAGCTATATGACCTCGTTGTGCGACGCTTCATGGCGATCTTTTTTCCATCAGCAGAGTTCAAGGTTACAACTCGTATAACGGAAGTGAGTGGTCACCAATTTAAAACCGAAGGGAAGGTTTTAACTAATCCTGGGTGGTTAACTGTTTACGGTAAATCCATACAAGACGATAAAGAATTGGTGGCAGTTGCCCCTAACGAAACAGTACAAACTGAGTCAATAACGCCTGTTGCGTTAAAAACAAAACCTCCGGCAAGATACACTGAAGCAACGCTTTTATCAGCGATGGAAGGTGCCGGTAAATTAATTGATGACGATGACTTTAGAGAAGCCATGTCTGAAAAAGGTTTAGGTACACCTGCTACTAGGGCTGCCATCATCGAAGGGTTGCTGGCAGAAAAATATATGGTTCGCGAAGCCAGAGAACTGATTCCAACAGCTAAAGCATTCCAGCTAATGACCCTCTTACGTGGATTGGGTGTTGAGGAATTAACCCACCCGGCCTTAACTGGCAATTGGGAACATAAGTTATCGCTCATGGAAAAAGGGCAAATTGATCGCAACACATTTATGCAAGAAATTGCACAAATGACTCAACGCATCGTCAAGCGCGCAAAAGAATATGACAGCGATACGATCCCTGGTGATTATGCAGATCTTGCAACGCCATGCCCACATTGTGGCGGGCTAGTAAAAGAAAATTACCGTCGCTTTGCCTGCGAGAAATGCGGCTTTTCTATTAGCAAAATACCAGGTGGCAGAGCCTTTGAAACAGAAGAAGCAGAAACGCTAATCGCCAACAAAGAAATCGGTCCATTACAAGGATTCCGTAGCAAAATGGGGCGCCCTTTTGCAGCCATTATCAAACTTGTAACGATTCCTGAAGACGATAAAGATTACCCCAATGCAGGCTATAAGCTTGAGTTTGATTTCGGCAATAGCCAAGAGGGTGATGATGAAGAAGTAGATTTCACAGGTCAAACGGCCCTAGGTCCATGTCCGAAATGTTCTGCTGCTGTTTATGAGCACGGCATGAAGTATCTCTGCGAAAGAAGTGTTGGACCTAATAAAGCCTGTGATTTTTCAACAGGCAAGGTTGTTCTTCAACAAGAAATTTCCCGTGAGCAAGTGGCCAAGCTTCTTCATGAAGGTAAAACCGACTTACTAAGCAACTTTAAGTCCATGAGAACTGGTAGAGGATTTAAAGCTTATTTAGCTAAGCAACCTGATGGAAAAATTGGTTTTGAGTTTGAAACGCCGGCTAAAAAACGAGCTGGGGATAAAGCTCCTGCCAAATCAGCGGTTAAGCCTGCAGCAGTTAAACGCGCGCCAGCTAAAAAACGAGCATCTAAAAAAGCTGATTGATTGATTTCGCAAGCCAAGTGTTCTGTAAACATTTGGCTTGCCAATGCTGACCACATAACGCCCCTTGATCCCAAGGCAGTTAAGACATAAATTCCTGGATAACCAGGAATGGGCCCCATCATGGGCAGCCTGTCTTTAGCGACACAACGAATCCCAACAAATGCATCCGCGGCATAAAGCTCAACCTCTGTTAGCCCTTGTCCAATCATCTGCGCTAACTGCTCCCGATTTTCAGCGTGGCTGATATCCCAAGCATTTAAATCATCCACGTCTTCATCGTAACTGGATCCAACCTGCCATTCATAAAGGTCATCTGAAAGTTTGATGGGGGGTAAGCAATACGCCTTTCCGGACAAAGCTACGCTAGGTAAGTCTTTTGCCCAAACTTCTTTCTTTGAAAAATGAAATGTTGATAACTGCCCTCGAACAGGTTTTAAGGGCAAATCAATACCCACTGTTTTTGCCAAAGACTTGGTTCCCAAACCAGATGCTAAAAAAATACGTTTGGTCTTTGCAATGAATCCACCTTCTTTATCAGCAACCACCCAAGAATTGTCTAAGTGTTTGATAGATGCGATTGGTGTACTCCATAAAACCTGATGGGGTAACAACTCATTTAAGGTTTCGTCACAGGCCTTTTTTAAGTTAACCCAACCACCTTGAGGAAACCAGGTGCCTGCAGCCTCTATACCAATAATTGACTTTGACTCATTTTCATCCAAAGCTAAAGCATTGGTGGCATTAAACCCCAGAGACAGTAAGTGCTGACTTAATTTATCTTTTTCAAATGGTGTCTTCTTTTTAGCTAGATGAAATACCCCACCTTGCGACCAATGTTTAGCCCAAACCACTCTAGCCTCATCAAAAGCTAAATGAGTTAAACGTTGTAATCGAGATGCGCCACGCCCAATGTAGGGGTGGCAAAGTGCAGCTGAATGATTGCTTGTCCCAGTTGCCGGAGACCTGCCTTCATCAATCAATAAAAAATTATCGAGTCCATTATTTTGTAAAGCCTTCACAATGGCCGTACCCGCAATACCACCCCCAATGACTATCGCATCATATTCATGTTCAGGGTTTAATTTATGCATAGGGCTCTTCATAATGCTTAATTATTGTTCGTCATTAAAAAAGCCCTGCATGCAGGGCTTTTTATTTGCACATCCATGACAGACTTCATGCCATAGACTGAACTCTTAACCCGCTAAACGAGCCTCAAGTGCATTTTTTGTCTCAACCAACTCTTTAGGCAAATGATAAGAAAGTTGTTCAAACAATTCGTCATGTAACTTCATCTCAGCCTGCCAAGCAGCCTTATCAATAGAAGTTACTTTCGCAAATTGCTCTTCACTAAAGTTAAGTCCTGACCAATTAAGATCACCATGAGAAGGTGTTGTTCCAAAAATGTTTTCTTGGCCAGAAGCTTTACCTTCAATTCGACCCAACATCCAAGCAAGAACTCTCATGTTCTCACCATAGCCCGGCCAAACAAACTTACCATTCTCGTCTTTACGGAACCAGTTAACACAATAAATATTTGGTAACTTAGCGCCTTCAGCCTCCAACTTCTTGCCCATATCAAGCCAGTGTTGGAAATAGTCGCTCATGTTGTAACCTGTAAATGGCAACATCGCAAATGGATCTCTACGAACAACGCCTTGCTGACCAGCAGCAGCTGCAGTTGTCTCAGAGCCCATTGTTGAAGCCATATAAACGCCTTCAATCCAATTACGCGCCTCAGTTACTAAAGGTACCGTAGTAGAGCGGCGGCCACCAAAAATAAATGCATCAATTGCTACGCCATCTGGGTTGTCCCACTCTGCGTCAATCACTGGATTATTCGTCGCGGCAACTGTAAATCGAGCGTTCGGGTGCGATGCTTTGCGACCACTTGCCAAATCAGCAGGTGTCCAATCTTTACCTTGCCAATCAATTAAGTGATCTGGCGCTTTATCGGTCATACCTTCCCACCAAACATCACCATCATCTGTTAAAGCAACGTTAGTAAAGATGACATCTTTATTTAAAGAAGCCATACAGTTGGCATTTGTTAAGGTATTTGTTCCTGGCGCAACACCAAAATAACCTGCCTCTGGGTTAATCGCAAACAAGCGTGTTTGACCAGTAACAGGATCTTTACGTGGCTTAATCCAAGCAATGTCGTCACCAATCGTTGTTACTTTCCAACCATTGAATCCTTGAGGTGGAATCAACATAGCAAAGTTAGTCTTGCCACATGCTGATGGGAATGCCGCTGCTACGTGATATTTCTTACCTTCTGGAGAAGTAACACCCAAAATCAACATATGTTCAGCCAACCAGCCTTGATCACGGCCCATGGTTGATGCAATGCGTAGTGCAAAACACTTTTTACCTAACAAGGCATTACCACCATAACCAGAACCATAAGACCAAATTTCACGAGTTTCTGGGTAATGAACAATATATTTTGTTGAGCTGCATGGCCAAGCAACATCTTTTTCGCCAGCCTGCAATGGCTTACCTACAGTGTGTACACATGGAACAAAATGACCATCTGCACCTAAAACATCAAAAACGCCCTTACCCATGCGCGTCATAATGCGCATATTGATAGCGACATAAGGGCTATCTGATAACTCAACACCAATGTGAGCAATTGGAGAGCCTAAAGGGCCCATTGAAAAAGGCACAACGTAAAGCGTTCTACCTTTCATGCATCCAGTAAATAATGGATTTAATGTTTGACGCATTTCCACTGGGTCCATCCAGTTATTTGTTGGACCTGCATCTTCTTTATTTTTAGAGCAGATAAATGTTCTGTCTTCTACGCGCGCTACGTCGCTAGGGTCAGAACAAGCTAAATAAGAGTTCTCACGCTTACTTGGGTTCAGTTTCTTTAAAGTGCCTGAGGCAACCATATTGGCGCAAAGACGGTCATACTCTTCCTGGGAGCCATCACACCAATAAACAGAATCCGGCTGAGTTAAAGCAGCAATTTCAGCTACCCAATCAATTAGTTTCTGATGTTTAACATAAGATGGCACATTAAGGGCGGCCACACCCTTCATCGTAGGTTGATTCATGGTTAGGTTAGTGTGATTGGAATACCGTAAGGATACCACTTGGGCCTATGTCTAGCCTTACAAAGCCAGCCTTGGCTAAAAATGCGCAGTTAGCCAAACATGCCCTCTAAAAGATAAGTTTCTGCATCATTCCATCCCTGCTGATAGGTCACGGGCATTAATTCATGGTGGGTATAGTCCCAACTTGATATAGGCACTGGGGAAGAGGGCTGAATATAGTGCAGCCGCAAACCGGGTAACTCACGCACTAGATGATTCGCTTGTTTATAGCGCCTAGTTAAAAGTACCAAAACTTCTTTAGGTGGCTCCCCCAAGCCAGCTGGCTCGAGTCCATCAATGGGCACATTGTCGACCAGCCCACCATCTAGAACGGTGACTCCGTTTCTGTACATAACGGGGGTAAAAGGAGGAGTGCAAGATGATTGCAAGATAAGTTGCACCAACTCAGCCAAGTTGGGGCATTCTTGTGCGGCAATAAAAATACGCCTAAATCCCAAAAATCGTCCAAAAGTAGGGTGAAGGCTTTTCCTGACATGTTTCTCAATGTTGTACGCAAGTAAACCTACTGCAACTGCACTTCGTGGACCTAACCAATTAGGAATCTGAGCTAACCCAATTTGAATTTTGGGCGCGCTTTGCAAGGTATCAAAACCCTCAGACAATATATTCGTTAAGGCATTTTTATATAGCTCGTGATGTGGGAAAACTGGCTCACTAGAAAAAATATTCTCCCAACGAGCGTTTTTTTTGACATCTGCCAACGCTCTAGCGTAATAGTCTAGACCCCACTCGGCTCCAGCACGTCCAGGTCTTGCGTATAAAAGGCAAGCTGTTGCTGCACCAGCGCTAATTGAGGCAATTCTTTCAGGTGCCTGAGGAAACGCATCGTTAAGTCGATGCCAAAAACCCGCCTGCCACCAACAACGATTTCCACCACCGGCTAAAACAACTTGATCGAATTTCATTGAAACTATTTGCCAATACAGAATGTGCTAAATATTTTTCCAAGCAAATCATCTGGCAAAAACTCGCCTGTAATTTTGGATAAGGCATCTTGGGCAAGACGCATTTCTTCTGCCGCTAACTCAATAAAGCTAGATCCATTATTCAATTGCGCTAAGGCATTTTGAATAAAACTCTCAGCTTCAGCTAATGCCTCTAAATGCCTTTTCCTCGCAAGAATTCCACCCTCAGCCTCTGGCTGCCAACCGGCAACTCTTAATAACTCAGCCTTTAGAAGGTCTAACCCCTCACCAGTCTTGGCTGACACTAGCCACTCATCGCTAGATGCGGCAGGTTTTATTTCGGCCTGATCGATCTTGTTCCAAATAATCTTCACTGGAACTGTTGGAGGTAATTCTTTTTTAATTTTGACTAGTAGCTCTTGATCAATATCACTAACGTTTTGTTGTTTGCTAGCATCTAATAAATGCAACACTAAGTCTGCTTGAGTAATAGCTTTCCAAGTTCTTTCAATACCGATCTGCTCAACGCTGTCGGTTGTCTCTCTTAACCCGGCCGTATCAATGATGTGAAGAGGTACGCCATCTAACTGAATAGTTTCTTTTAAACGATCTCTTGTCGTTCCTGCTACAGGAGTAACAATCGCAACATCTTCTCCTGCCAATGCATTCATCAAAGAGCTTTTCCCCACATTGGGCTGACCAACTAAAACAACCGTTATGCCATCTCTAATAATGACCCCCTGTTGAGCGGCTTTTTTAATCTCTTGAATATCACTCAAGATTTTTTCTAAACGCCCCAACACATCGTGCTGCTTAATAAAGTCAATTTCTTCTTCAGGAAAATCTAAGGTAGCCTCAGTTAGCGCTCTAAGCTCAGTTAATGCATCTAAAAAAACATGAATTTTTTTAGAGAAGTCACCCTTTAAAGATTTGGCGGCACTTTTAGCTGCGATAGCACTACTTGCATCAATTAAATCTGCAATGGCCTCTGCCTGCGCTAAATCTATTTTGCCATTTAGAAATGCTCGCTCTGTAAATTCGCCAGGCTTTGCTAAACGCAAATGACTAGCGGCGCCCAACTCTAAACAACGATCAATTAACACCCCTAATGCAGCAGAACTTCCGTGACACTGTAGCTCAAGAACATCCTCACCCGTATAAGAATGCGGGGCAGGAAAATAAATGGCTAAGCCTTCGTCAATTAAATTATCTTGAGCATCTGAAAAACTCAAAAGAGTGGCATGGCGTGGGATTAAATCTTTGCCACAAATCTCTTTAACAAGACTCGCCATTTCTGGACCAGAAATGCGAACAATCCCAACACTGGCGCGTCCTTTAGCCGTTGCGAGGGCAATAATAGGAGCGCGCCAATTTTGCATCTTAATTAAGCAGATTTTTTACCGCTAAACATTCTATTAATTTGCCATTGTTGAGCAATCGAAAGAACGTTGTTAACTACCCAATACAACACCAAACCTGATGGGAAGAAGAAGAACATCACAGAGAATGCAATTGGCATAATCATCATGACTTTTGCCTGAATTGGATCAGGTGGCGTTGGATTTAATTTTGTCTGTACGAACATAGAAACGGCCATCAATACAGGCAAGATATAAAACGGATCTGGCTTTGCCAAATCTTGAATCCAACCTAACCATGGCGCTGCGCGCATTTCAACAGACGCCAACAACACCCAATACAACGCAATAAATACTGGAATCTGAATTAATACTGGGAAACATCCGCCCAATGGATTAATTTTTTCTTTGCGATACATCTCCATCATTGCTTGGTTAAGTTTTTGTGGCTCACCCTTGAAACGCTCTTTCATCTCCAACAAACGAGGTTGAACTTCTTTCATTCTCGCCATTGATTTATAACTTGCGGCCGACAATGGGAAGAATGCCGCCTTAATGAGGATGGTTAATAAAATAATTGACCAACCCCAGTTATTGATTAGGCCATGAATCTTTTCCAACAACCAAAAAATTGGTTTTGCCAAAATGGTTAGCCAACCATAATCTTTAACAAGCTCTAGACCTGGAGCAATACCTTCAAGTGCATGCTCTTCTTGTGGGCCAACAAATAATTTAAATGTCTCAACTTTTTCTTGGCCCAAAGCTAGAGGATCAATCTTTGTTTGCACGCCAATACGATATTGATTACCGTCTAATTTACCAACGTATAGTTCACGTACAGCATCTACAGAAGGAATCCATGCTGATGCAAAATAATGTTGCACCATTGCAACCCATGTATTTTCATTAGCGGCTTGTGCAGAAGGCAACTTTGCCTTGCCTTTATCAATGTCTGAAAACTCAATTTTGTGGAACTTTTCTGCATCTGAATAAACAGCAGGTCCTGTAAACGTACTATAGAAAGAACTTTCTTTTAGTTTTTCACCGTCTCTAACCAACTCTGTATATAAAGTAGCATCAAAGTTTTTTGCACTCACATTTTTTACAACATGTTTTGCTTCTAAAACATATGAGCCATTAGCAAGGGTATATGTTTTTTCTAAACGAACGCCATTTTTTTCCGCAGACAATGTCACGCTATTAGCTGCTGAATTTTTCGTTGCCGCAAACATTTGTGTATGGTTTGGCAAATCGATATTAGACGCAGAAACTAGACCTGATCGCGCAAAATATTGACGGTGCTCGCTACGATCAAAAATAACTACAGGCGCTTTATTTTCATCTAAATGTTTTAATAATTTAGCATTGCTGATAACGCCACCAAGCGTATCAATTTCAAGCTCTAATACATCATTTTTAAGAACTAGTAATTCACCACCTTTTGCCGGCGCAGCGCTAGCAGTAGGAACGCTAGCGTTTGAGGCAACTTTTGGCAGCTCTTTGCTTGAATTAATCGCCCCATCAGCTACAGTTTTTGCTGGAGCAGAAGCAAATAAAGAAGGCTGGCCATTATGCTTTTGCCATCCATCAAACAACATGATGGCTGAAATAGTAAAAATTGCCCAAAGCAGCGTTTTTTTGATGTCCATTATTGTGTGTTTTCTGTGTAAATTGCGTAAACAAGAATTGTAGTGTGTGATGACTACTTTTTTGTGACCTTTTCGGGGACTAAATCAATACCCCCTTTTGACCAAGGGTTACACCTCATAATTCTATAGATACTTAAGAAAAGGCCTTTTAGTGGGCCGTGTTTTTCAATTGCCTCTATAGCGTAACAAGAGCAGGTTGGGTGAAACCTACATTGCGAACCCCAAAATGGGCTTAGTGCAATTTGATAACCACGAATCAATGCCCTCAAAAGCTTAGTTATCATGGCTCTAGGCCCATTAATTTTTTTAGTTCTTCACGAATTTCTTGCCTCTCAGGCTCTCTTAAGCGCCCTTTAGTTCTTTCGCCCACTTTTTTACGTAATCGGAAAACTGTAGAAGCTGGATCTTGAGCAATATTCTGCGAAGATTGACGAAATGTTTCACGCATTAGTCTTTTAATGCGATTTCTATCTACGGCTCTTTTAGCTAGTTTTTTAGGCACTGTTAGCGCCATGCCCAAAGATAACCCTGCTAACCGGTGTTTAGCAATAAATTTGGAGACTTGTGGTTTTTGCCCTAATACTTGTCGTATTAGATTGGCGTCAGAAATACGTGCAGAGCGTGGCAATGACTTGCCCGCTCTGGGTATTTCTACTTGCTGTTGATTAAACAGCGAGGCGTTTACGTCCTTTGGCACGGCGCGCATTTAAAACATGGCGACCACCTTTAGTTTTCATGCGAACACGAAAACCGTGAGTGCGTTTACGACGAGTTACTGATGGTTGATATGTACGTTTCATAATTATTTCCTAGGGAACCGTAGATTCTCCCTTTTTTCGATGTTTACGTCAATACATATTTACATAATTAATTTTTATTCATAGAGTTATCTTACTGTTTTAATTGAAAAATTTGACTTACCAACAAGTTATCCACAGCTTATCCACCGACTTATGCATTGTGGATAACTTTTTAGAGCATCTACAATCGAGTCGTGAATATGAATACTTTGACAAATTCTTCTTTAAATACAGAAACAAACCTTGAAGCATTTTGGGAGTTTGTAACTAATGCCTTTTCTAAAGAGCTTTCTCCACAACAATTTAAAACGTGGATCAAGCCTCTTTTTGCGCTTTCTTTTAACCCAGGTACCAGCGTTTTAGAGCTAGCGGCCCCCAATCGATTTAAGTTAGATTGGGCAAAAAATCAATTTAATCAAAGATTTATTGATATATCCAGCCATTATTTTAATCAACCTGTCGTGGTTGAGTGGGTTTTGGATCCCAAAATTAAATTGGTTAATACGCAAGACCCTCAACCTGAGTTTCTTTCTGAAAACCCTTCTGGTGACGTAAGGTTAAGTACCTCCATTAATAAAAATGATCAAAGTACCCCCGATTCAATTGAGGTTCCTAGTATTGGAATCGACGGTAGATCTAGGTTAAATCCAGCATTAACCTTTGATAGTTTTGTAACAGGTAAAGCCAATCAACTTGCACGTGCTGCTGCCATACAGGTTGCAAATAATCCTGGCGCCTCATACAACCCTATGTATTTATATGGTGGGGTAGGTTTAGGTAAAACTCACTTAATTCATGCGATTGGTAATCATCTTTTACAAGAAAAACCCAACGCAAAAATTAGATATATTCATGCAGAACAGTATGTTTCTGACGTAGTGAAGGCTTACCAACAAAAGTCTTTTGATAAGTTTAAGCAGTATTACCACTCCCTAGACTTGTTGCTAATTGACGATATTCAATTTTTTGCTGGCAAACCAAGATCTCAAGAAGAGTTCTTCTATGCTTTTGAAGCGCTAACGGCGAACAAATCTCAAGTCATTATGACAAGCGACACCTATCCCAAAGAAATTTCAGGAATTGATGATCGCCTTATTTCTCGATTTGATTCAGGGCTAACTGTAGCTATTGAGCCACCAGAATTAGAAATGCGTGTAGCTATTCTGATGAAAAAAGCCTTAACAGAGGGCCTTCCCTTGTCTGAAGATGTTGCGTTTTTCGTTGCTAAACATTTGCGCTCAAACGTCCGCGAGTTAGAAGGTGCTCTTAGGAAGATTTTGGCCTACGTTAGATTCCATGGCAAAGAAATTACGATTGATGTAGCAAGAGAGGCCTTGAAAGACCTATTGTCTGTTCAAAATAGGCAAATTTCAGTTGAGAACATTCAAAAAACCGTAGCAGACTTTTATAATATAAAAGTTGCTGATATGTACTCTAAAAAGCGCCCAGCAAACATAGCCAGACCAAGACAAATTGCTATGTACGTTGCTAAGGAGCTAACCCAAAAAAGCTTACCTGAAATTGGTGAACTATTTGGTGGCCGAGATCACACAACCGTGTTACATGCAGTGAGAAAAATTACAGAAGAACGAGCAAGAGACAATCAACTTAACCATGAATTACATGTCCTAGAACAATCCTTAAAAAATTGATTTTCCCTGTGGAAATCTTTGTGGATAGGTCATGTATAAGTATGGGAATAAATAGATGAATAGTGTGTTGATAGTTTGTGGATAATTAAGTTATTCACGAAAAGCAGGTAAAGTTATTAAATCTTATCCTATGGCTATCCAAAAGATATCCACAGGGTTTTAGAGGATGTAAAATACTGATTAATAAATGTTTTTTAGGTTTTCCACAGAATTTAAGCACCTCTATTACTACTACTAAAGATATATACATATAAATAAACAATTACAGGAATAAGAACATGGAGCTGGTCAGTACTTCAAGAGACAAATTGTTAAAACCGTTACAACTTGTAAGCGGTATTGTTGAACGTCGTCACACGCTTCCAATCTTGGCTAACTTATTGTTTAAGAAAAATGGGAATGCTGTTTCTTTAATTTCTACTGATATAGAAATTCAAATCACAACACATGCAGATTTCGGTGTTGGTGCAGACAATTTAAGTACAACGGTTGGTGCAAGAAAATTAGTTGATATCTTAAGAGCTCTACCTGAAGGCCCTATGAACCTATCTTTAAAAGATGGGAAGATGGTTGTTCAAAGTGGTAAGAGTCGTTTTACGCTCCAAACTTTGGCTGCTAATGAGTTTCCAATCATGGCTGAATCAGCTGATGTGTCATCAAGCTGGGAAGTCTCTCAAAAATCTCTAAAGCAATTAATTAGCCAAGTGCACTTTGCTATGGCACAACAAGATATTCGCTATTACTTAAATGGCATGTTGTTAGTTGTAGATGGTCAAAAAATTATTGCTGTTGCTACAGATGGTCACCGTTTAGCTTATAGCCACATTAATCTAGATAAGGCACCAACTGGTAATGGTCAAAAACAAGAAGTAATCATTCCTAGAAAAACCATTCTTGAGTTACAACACTTGTTAGATGACTCTGATGAGCCAGTGGTTGTTTCTCTAGCAACAAATCAAATTAAATTTAATTTTGGTGATGTTGAATTGTTATCAAAATTAGTGGAAGGTAAGTTTCCAGACTTCCAACGAGTGATTCCAAAAGGTCAAAACAATACTTTAGTTGTGAGTAGAGAGGCGTTACAGGCGTCCTTACAACGCGCTGCGATTCTAACAACAGATAAATTTAAAGGTGTTAGATGTGTTTTGTCTGAAAATTGTTTAACCATTCAATCAACGAATGCTGAACAAGAAGAAGCTCAGGAAGACATCGAAACTGAATATCAGGGTGAAAAAATTGATATTGGATTTAACGTTTCTTACTTGTTAGATGTTTTAGCTAATTTGAAGAATGATTCAATCCAAATTAGTCTAGGTGATTCTAATAGCAGTGCTGTTATCACACTTCCAGGACAAGACGGCTTCAAGTACGTAGTTATGCCTATGCGCATTTAATAGATAGTTATATCGGAAAAGAATTAATCAATGACTCTTGAAGCAAAAACACCAGAACAACAATACGGCGCATCATCAATTCAAATCCTTGAGGGTTTAGAGGCAGTTCGCAAAAGACCAGGTATGTACATTGGAGATACCTCCGATGGAACAGGTCTTCATCATTTAGTTTTTGAAGTTTTAGATAACTCAATTGACGAAGCACTAGCTGGGCACTGTTCAGAAATTCAAGTAACTATTCATTCTGATAATTCAATTTCTATTATTGATAATGGTCGTGGCGTACCTACTGGTATTAAATACGACGATAAGCATGACCCAAAAAGAAGTGCAGCTGAAATTGTGATGACTGAACTTCATGCTGGTGGTAAGTTTGACCAAAACAGCTATAAAGTTTCTGGTGGTTTACACGGTGTTGGTGTTAGTTGCGTTAACGCACTTTCTAAATGGTTAAGATTAACCGTTAGACGTGATGGCAAAGTTCATTTTATGGAGTTTGCTAGAGGCGTGGCACAAAACCGTAACTTAGTTGAAGAAAATGGTGAGATGACTTCACCAATTAAAGTTACAGGTGAAACAGATAAGAGAGGAACAGAAGTTCATTTCTTAGCCGATGAAGAAATTTTCGGAAATATTGAATATCACTATGAAATTCTTTCAAAGCGTATTCGAGAGCTATCTTTCTTAAATAATGGCGTTCATATTCGCTTAGCAGATCAACGCACAGGTAAAGAAGAAGACTTTGCTTTTTCAGGCGGCGTTAAAGGATTCGTTGATTACATCAATAAAACCAAAACAGTTTTACATCCAAATATTTTTTATGCTGAAGGTGAACGTCCATCAGATTTAGGTGGACAAATTACAGCTGAAGTAGCAATGCAATGGAATGATGGCTTTAATGAACAGGTTTTATGTTTCACTAATAACATTCCTCAGCGTGATGGTGGTACTCACTTAACTGGTTTGAGAGCTGCGATGACTCGTGTTATCAATAAATATATTGATGAACAAGAGCTTGCAAAGAAAGCTAAAGTTGAAATCACTGGTGACGATATGCGTGAAGGTTTAACTTGCGTATTGTCTGTAAAAGTTCCTGAACCTAAATTTTCTAGTCAAACAAAGGACAAGTTAGTTTCTAGTGAAGTTCGTGGCCCTGTAGAAGAAATTGTTAGCACTTTATTAACAGACTACTTACAAGAAAACCCTCAAGACGCAAAAATTATTTGCGGAAAAATTGTTGAGGCGGCAAGAGCTCGTGAGGCTGCAAGAAAAGCACGCGATATGACTCGCCGTAAAGGCCTATTAGATGGATTAGGGTTGCCTGGGAAATTGGCAGATTGCCAAGAAAAAGATCCAGCCAATTCAGAATTATTTATTGTCGAGGGCGATTCTGCGGGCGGTTCGGCTAAACAAGGGCGTGACAGAAAATTCCAAGCAATTTTGCCGTTAAAAGGAAAAATCCTTAACGTTGAAAAAGCACGTTTTGACAAAATGTTAAGCAGCCAAGAAGTTGTTACATTAATTACTGCACTTGGAACAGGTATTGGTAAGGAAGAATATAACGCTGATAAATTGCGTTATCACCGCATCATTATCATGACCGACGCGGACGTTGACGGTAGTCATATTAGAACCTTGTTATTAACGTTCTTCTATCGTCAAATGCCTGAGTTGCTAGAACGCGGTCATATTTATATCGCTCAGCCACCTCTTTATAAAGTTAAGCAGGGCAAGAATGAGCAATACATTAAAGATGATGTAGCTTTGAATGCTTATTTATTAAAGCTAGCATTGGAAAATGCCAGCATTGTTTTATCTGATGGCAAAGTAATTGATAATGATCGATTAGCTAGCCTATCTGCTGACTATCAAACAATCCAAAGTATTGTTGATCGCTTATCAAAAACAATGGATGAAGGTGCTTTACGTGGTATTGCCAATGGTGTTCGTTTAGATTTAGACACTGAAGCTGCTGCAAATACTTCTGCTGAAGGTTTAAAGACTTATTTTGCAAGTCTTGATGCACGCATAGATCGTCCACAAATTATTGTGCAAAAAGATGAAAGAACTGAGCGTTTTAGATTGATGATTTCGCGCAGAGTTCATGGAAATACAAAAATTTCTATCATTGATTCAGATTTTGTTCATGGTGCGGATTATGGTTCTTTGGCTAGGGCTTCCGAAGCTTTAGCTAATGTCTTAGGCTCTGGTGCAGTTGTGAAGCGTGGCGATAGCGAAAAAAACGCGAAAGAAACATCAGTTAAAGATTTCCGTGAGGCGATGGAGTGGCTTCTTGCCGAGGCAGAGCGAGGCGTTAGCCGTCAGCGTTACAAGGGTCTTGGTGAAATGAACCCAGAGCAGCTGTGGGAAACAACGATGGACATGAATACACGTACCCTTTTAAAAGTAAAAATTGAAGACGCCATTAGTGCAGATCAAGTATTTACAACATTAATGGGTGATGAGGTTGAGCCTCGCCGTGAATTTATTGAAACTAACGCCTTGATTGCTAGAAATATTGATGTCTAAGAAAAATAATGCAGCTGATTTAATTAAAGTTAAGCAGTCTTCAGTTCATGGCAAGGGTGTATTTGCAATTGTAGATATACCCAAAAAAACAAAGATTATTGAATATACGGGTGAGCGGATATCTTGGGATGTTGCTGTTGATCGCCATCCCCATGATCCAAAGCAACCCAACCACACGTTTTATTTTGGCCTAGATGATGGTAGTGTTATTGATGCCAAATTTGGTGGTAACGCTGCTATGTGGATTAACCACTCTTGTGCACCAAATTGCAAGGCAATTGAAGAAGACGTTGGTAAAAAATCAAAAGTTTTTTTGTATAGCAAAAAAAATATTAAAGCTGGTGAAGAATTGTTTTATGACTACGGTTTAGAGGTAGAAGGCAAGCTCACCAAAAAACTTAAAAAAGATTACGAGTGTCGCTGTGGCAGTAAAAAATGTCGCGGCACAATGTTAGCCATTTAAATATTTATGCTCTTTATCTCTATCCAAGACTTAGAGGCAGCAATTAATTATTGGCGTGACCGCTCACCCGCTGAGGGTGAGGCGTTAGAGCTTTGCAAAGAAGCTTCTGCGCTTGCAAATGCATATGCCCTAATGATTATTCAATCATCGCAAAGAATCCCTCTTGAAAATTTAAGCGAGAAGGCTCGTTTAGCTTGGGATACATATCTTTTAAATAAGGATTCAGATGTCGCAAATAAATAGCGAACAAGTTGATCATGGTGCGTATGACTACATTATCGTAGGAGCCGGCAGTGCAGGCTGTGTATTAGCTAATCGTTTGACACAAAATCCTAAGAACAATGTTTTATTAATTGATGCTGGTGCCAAAGATGATTATCTTTGGATACATATCCCTGTAGGTTATTTGTACTGTATTAATAACCCGAAAACAGACTGGATGTTTAAAACAACTAGTCAGGCATCTTTAAATGGCAAATCTTTAATTTATCCAAGAGGAAAAGTCTTGGGTGGCTCCTCTTCTATTAATGGCATGATTTATATGCGTGGCCAGGCTCAAGATTACGATGCTTGGGCAAATGCTACAGGAGACTATTCTTGGAAATGGGATGCTGTATTACCCTATTTTAAAAAGATGGAAGATCATCACTTAGGGGCCAGTGAATTTCATGGTGCTGGTGGTGAGTGGCGAGTAGATAAGCAGCGCTTAAGTTGGAAAGTGTTGGACATCTTTAAACAAGCGGCTACGCAAACAGGTATTCCTGAAACGACAGACTTTAATCGAGGCAATAATTTCGGGGCTTCTTATTTTGAGGTGACGCAGAAAAATGGTTGGCGTTTAAATACTGCTCGTGCTTTTATTAAACCTGCCGCAAGAAGAGAAAACTTAACGCTTATTACAGGAGCGACTGTCGATAAATTATTGTTTGATGGTGCTCGCTGTATCGGTATTCAATTTGTTGGCGGTGATAAAACACATGTTGCAGCAGTTAATAAGGAAGTGTTGTTATCTGCTGGTGCTATTGGAAGTGTGCAAATTTTAGAGCGTTCAGGCATTGGCCAAGAGGATCGTTTAAAAGGGCTAGATATTCCGGTGGTGAAGCATCTACCTGGTGTTGGTGAAAACTTACAAGACCATTTGCAAATTCGGATGGTTTATAAGGTTTCAGGATTAAGAACGCTTAATAAGTTGGCATCTCATATTTGGGGCAAGTTATTTATTGGTCTTCAGTACTTAATTGCCCGCAAAGGACCTATGTCTATGGCGCCCTCTCAGCTAGGTGTCTTTGCACATAGTTCTGACAGGGTTGATCGTCCTGACCTTGAATATCATGTGCAACCACTTTCTTTAGAAAAGTTTGGCGATCCTTTACATACATTTAGCGCATTTACCGCGAGCGTTTGTAATTTGAGACCGAGCTCAAGAGGAACGGTTCATATTACTTCTAAAGATTTAAATGCCCCACCGGCAATTGATCCTAATTATTTATCAACTGATGAAGATAAAAGAGTTGCCCTTGACTCTATTAAAGTAACCAGACAAATTATGCAAGCTGAGGCCTTCAAGCCATTTGCCCCTGAAGAGTACAAGCCAGGCGCAAAAATTACAGTTGATGACGAGCTCTTGCAAAAAATTGGAGATATTGGAACAACCATATTCCACCCAGTGGGAACTTGTAAGATGGGTAAGCTAGATGATCCGATGGCTGTTGTTGATTCTGATTTAAAAGTGATTGGTGTATCCGGTCTTCGAATTGCTGATGCGAGTGTTATGCCAACGGTCGTTTCTGGAAATACAGCTGCGCCAACGATGATGATTGCTGAGAAATTAGCCGCCCAGTTATTGGCTCAAGCTAAGTGATTGACGCAGACTTTTTTTCCTTAACAACAGTTTTTCTAGCTGTGGCAGCTTTGGCTGCTGGATTTATTGATGCTGTGGCTGGCGGTGGCGGGATGATACAAGTTCCCGCCCTATTTGCTGTTAATCCTACGAGCTTACCTGCTACTTTATTGGGAACCAATAAAGTAGCTTCAATTGGTGGAACGTTAATTGCAGCTAAAAAGTATTTAAAATCAGTTAACTTACCTTATAATGTAATAACTTCTGCTATATTGTCGTCGTTTGTTGGTGCCCTGGCGGGGGCTTGGGTTGTTAAAAGTATCTCGGTGGCGGTATTTAAGATTTTTCTGCCGATTATTTTGGCCATCCTATTAATTTATACGGTTACTCAGCGTTCGATTGGTCAAATCCACGTACCTAAAACTGTTGGCCGGATGCAAATGGTTAAAGCTCTTCTTTTGGGTGGGGGCATTGGTTTTTATGATGGCGTTTTTGGGCCTGGAACAGGAAGCTTTCTTTTGATTGGTTTCATTAGGATATTTGGCTTTGATTTTTTACATGCCTCAGCTGCAACAAAGTTGGTTAACGCAACAACTAATTTGGCAGCTATTTTGCTATTTGCTTCTTTTGGACATATTCATTGGACGCTTGGTTTTGCCATGATGTTGATGAATATGTTGGGCAGTTATTGCGGAACCCATCTTGCTATCAAACGGGGAAATCAATTTGTTAGAAAGGTTTTTATAGGGGTTGTTGTCGCTTTAATTATAAAAACCGCATATGACGCGATGGTTTATTGGGCTGTCTAGTTGATGTTTCACGTGAAACATCATAAATAGTGTGTTTAAAGATTGAGGTGTTTTTCTGGGGGTGATATCATCGCCGCCCTAGCTAGGTATTTTTTATGGAATTTCCAGATAAATTTAATGTCATTGTGATTGGTGGCGGTCATGCCGGATGTGAGGCTGCGTTGGCAGCGGCTCGCATGGGCTGTCGCACCCTCCTTTTGACTCACAGCATTGAAACATTGGGTGCAATGAGTTGCAATCCATCTATTGGCGGCATTGGTAAGGGCCATTTAGTTAAAGAAATTGACGCCCTAGGTGGCGCCATGGCAAGAGTAACTGATCGAGCGGGTATTCAATTTAGAATATTAAATTCAAGCAAAGGGCCTGCTGTAAGGGCTACTCGTGCTCAGGCTGACCGGGTTTTATATAAAGCCGCTATGCGTGATTTGCTTGAAAACCAAGAAAACTTAACTATTTTCCAAGCAGCAGTTGATGATTTGATTGTGGTTGGAGATACGGTTTGTGGTGCGGTTACTCAGTTAGGCCTTAAATTTATAGCGGATAAGGTTGTTTTAACTGCTGGTACATTCTTGGATGGAAAGATTCACGTTGGTTTAGATAACCATTCTGGTGGGCGCGCAGGAGATCCTGCGGCGATTCGATTGTCTGCAAGATTAAAAGAGTTAAAGTTACCTCAGGGTAGATTGAAAACGGGGACCCCTCCCCGAATCGATGGGCGAACCATTGATTTTTCAGTTATGCAAGAACAGCCTGGTGATCTAGACCCTCTTCCAGTATTTTCTTATTTAGGTCGACCAGAGCATCACCCACAGCAGTTACCTTGTTGGATTACTCATACTAATAGCAAGACGCATGACATTATTCGTGGCGGATTAGATCGTTCACCCATGTATACCGGCGTGATTGAAGGGGTTGGACCAAGATATTGCCCTTCGATTGAGGACAAAATACACCGGTTCTCTGGAAAAGATAGCCATCAGATATTTTTGGAGCCAGAGGGCTTAACAACTAATGAGTTTTACCCAAACGGGATTTCTACAAGTTTACCGTTTGATGTTCAATGGAATTTGGTCCGCAGTATTCGTGGTTTAGAAAATGCCATGATTGTTCGACCGGGTTATGCCATTGAATATGACTATTTTGATCCTCGTGGGTTAAATCCAAGCTTAGAAACAAAGGCTATCAGTGGGCTGTTCTTTGCTGGGCAGATTAATGGTACGACAGGATATGAAGAAGCGGCAGCTCAAGGCTTATTAGCGGGTATTAATGCTGCATTAAGTGCTCAGGGTCGCCCTGCTTGGTATCCAAAGCGAGATCAGGCCTATCTTGGCGTCTTGGTAGATGACTTAATTACACGCGGCGTTCAAGAGCCCTACCGGATGTTTACAAGCCGAGCCGAATACCGGTTAAGTCTGCGAGAAGATAATGCTGATGCAAGGCTAACTGAAATTGGCCGTGAATTAGGTTTAGTAGATGATGCCCGATGGGAATTCTTCTGCAAAAAGCAGGAGGCTGTTTCACGTGAAACAGAGCGATTAAAAACAACCTGGGTTAATCCAAAGGTTTTAAACGCTCAGGACTCAACCGAGGTGTTGGGGCAAGTCATTGCCCATGAATATAACTTAGCCGATCTTTTGCGCCGACCATCATTAACTTATGAGCATTTAATGAGTGCACTAGATGGCCGATGGGCCCCTGACACCTTGTCAGAAGATGTTGTTTTAAGTGATCAAATTGCCGATCAGGTTGAAATAAGCATTAAATATCAGGGATATATTGATCGCCAAGCAACTGAAATTGCGCGCCATTCGTATTATGAGGATATGGAGCTTTCTCAGTCTTTGGATTATTCGCAAGTTCTTGGCTTGTCGATGGAGGTTCGCCAAAAGCTGAATTTACATAAGCCTACAACATTGGGGCAAGCTTCAAGAATTTCTGGTGTAACCCCTGCTGCGATTTCATTACTATTAATTCACTTAAAAAAGGGGTTGGGTCGCCGTCCAGCCAAAGCGAATTAATGGAGGTGTCATTAGTAGATTCTCTTAAGCCAAAGCTTAAAAAGGGTGTAGAGCAACTTCAGTTAAAGCTTGAAGACGAAATATTAGATAGCTTGCTTAACTATATCCTTGAGTTTTTACGCTGGAATAAAACACACAACCTCTCAGCAATACAGTCGGCGCAGGAGTCGATTACATTACACTTATTAGACTCATTAGCCATCCTTCCCTACCTTGATGATTATGTTAGAGAAAATTTTTCTAATAAAGAGTTTAGTATCGCAGACTTGGGAACTGGCGGTGGATTGCCGGGCTTGGTGATTGCTATTTGTAGACCTTCTTGGAAAGTTTATCTAATGGAGGCTGTGCAAAAAAAGACGGTATTTTTAGAGCACGTGGCTATGCGTCAGAGTTTGAAAAATGTGACTGTCTGCCCAGGGCGCATTGAAAATACGTCTCAGCCCCTTAAAAACAATGTAAGTTGTTGTATTTCAAGAGCTTTTTCAGATTTTGGCAAGTTTATTGATTTGTCAGCCCCTATGTTAGTTGATGGGGGTGTCGTTTGGGCCATGAAAGCTAAATTGCTAGAAGAAGATCTCCAGACGATTCCTAAAAATTGGGAAATTCAAGCAAATCATTTATTACATATTCCGGGATTAGATGCTCAGCGTCGACTTTTTAAGTTGGCACCCGTGCGAGAATCTCATTCCTAACCTATTAACGAATAAAAAATAATGGCTAAAATTTTTTGCGTGGCAAATCAAAAGGGTGGCGTTGGAAAAACGACAACAACAGTTAATTTGGCGGCTGGATTAGCTGCGCAAAATCAGCGTGTTTTGGTGGTGGATTTAGATCCTCAGGGTAACGCTACTATGGGCTCTGGCATTGACAAAATGTCTTTGCCACAAAGTGTCTATCACGTATTAATTGGCATGGCTGACGTGACGACCGCTCGCACTAAGTCAGAGACCGGTGGCTATGATGTTTTGCCGGCTAATCGAGAGTTGGCTGGTGCGGAAGTTGAGCTAGTAGAGATGGATGAGCGTGAAGAGCGGTTAAAGCAAGCTCTAGGCAAAGTTGATGCTGAATATGACTTTGTTTTAATTGATTGCCCACCTGCCCTATCACTTTTAACTTTAAATGGGTTGTGTGCGGCAAATGGTGTGATTGTGCCTATGCAGTGTGAGTATTTTGCTTTGGAAGGCTTATCTGACCTAGTTAATACTATTAAACAAGTGCACGCTAATCTAAATCCTAATTTAACTATTATTGGATTGCTAAGGGTGATGTTTGACCCTAGAACAACCTTGCAGCAACAAGTATCTGAGCAACTAATCGCGCATTTTGGGGATAAAGTATTTCAAACCATTATTCCAAGAAATGTACGTTTAGCTGAGGCGCCTTCTTACGGTATGCCAGGGGTCACTTTTGATAAAAATTCGCGCGGTGCACAAGCTTATGTTCAGTTTGGTGCAGAAATGATCGAGCGCGTTAAAACAATGTAATTAAGGCAATATATGAATGCAATTAAGAAAAAAGGTCTTGGTCGTGGATTGGAGGCTTTATTAGGCTCTAACGATAAAGCCAATGAGCCAAGCGCTGGCGTGGCGATTCTGAAGCTGTCCGCTTTACAAGCTGGTAAATATCAACCAAGAAAAAACATGGCTGATACCGCGCTGCAGGAATTAGCTGAAAGCATTAAAGAGCAAGGCATTATGCAGCCACTGTTGGTGCGCCTTGTTTCACCAGGAAAATATGAAATTATTGCGGGTGAGCGTCGCTTTAGAGCTGCCACATTGGCAGGTTTGGCCGAGGTTCCTGTTTTAATTAAAGAGGCTAACGATCAAGCAACTGCTGCAATGGCTCTTATTGAGAATATGCAGCGCGAAGACCTCAACCCGATTGAAGAGGCTCAGGGTTTAGCAAGGCTGATTGAGGAGTTCTCATATACCCATGACAAAGCTGCTCAAGCAGTTGGTAAGTCTAGAAGTGCCGTCAGTAATTTATTGCGTTTAATGCAATTGGCCAAGCCAGTACAGGCTATGCTAGCTAAGGGCGAGTTAGATATGGGGCATGCTAGAGCCCTAGTGCCACTTCAGAGTGCAGCTCAGGTTGGCTTGGCTCAAAAGATTGCTGCTCAGGGGCTTTCTGTTCGAGAAGCAGAAAAAATGGCTACCCAGGTGGCTCTTGGAAAGGTTGGGGTTACTAAAGTTAAGGCGCCGGTAAAGGTTGATCCTGATTTAAAGAGTGTTCAAGAGCGCTTATCCGATGCTTTTAATTTAGCTGTTGAAATTAAGCAAAAGCGTCAAGGCGGGGAAATTAAGATTAAATTTAGCCAATTTGATGAGTTGGATGCTTTTTTTAAACGTTTAGGTCTCGATTAAGCGGTATTTTTTCTGAATGGCATTGACCCCAACATGGTGAATTCTGTAAAATCTTCGAGCTTTGTCACAGATGAGCAAGCAAAGTTAGCTGTTACGAAAAACTCTAATTGGGATAATGACTTAGAGGACTCTGAGGAGTTTCAGGAGCCTTTATCTAGAGCTGAATTAGAGGGGCTTTTAGGAGCGAATGCTCTAAAGCCCAGTCGAATAAACGTTCGGCGGATTTTGCTAATGCAATTAGTGGTTACTTTGTTATCGGGTATAGCTTGGTCAGCAAAGGGTAAGCCGTTTACCCTAGACTCTCCGGCCATATCGGCTGTACTTGGAGGGTTGGCGGCTTTAGTGCCTGCTCTATTGTTTGCTTTGCGAACACGACTGATGACAGGTGGTGTAAATGTTGCGGGTGCTTCAGTTTTGGCGCTTGTGACAGGCGAGTTATTAAAGATCATTGCAACGGTTGCAATGTTCATTTTGGTGGTAGTTTTTTACCCCGGATTAGTTTGGTTTCCGCTGTTGTTGACTTATATATTGACGCTAAAGTGTTATTGGTTAGCGTGGATACTTAGGTAACAAGAGCTAGATAAGGATAAAAGGAAGTAACAATGTCAACAGAAGCAGGCAGCGCAGCGGTCCTAACACCTACCGAATATATTGCTGAGCATTTGCAAAATTTAAATACTTTGCATGCTAAGCAAGAAGCGATTGTTGATTTTTCAGTTATTAACTTAGACACAGTATTTTGGTCTTTGTTAATGGGGTTGATTGTTGTTGGCTTTTTATTAATTGCTGCGCGTAGAGCGACAGCGGGTGTTCCAGGCCGTTTTCAAGCTTTAGTCGAAATGTTGGTTGAGTTAGTAGAAACTCAATCTAAGAGCATCGTTCATGGTGATCGCACTTTTATTGCGCCATTGGCACTTTTCATTTTCTGTTGGATTATTTTGTTAAACACGCTAGACCTAGTGCCTGTTGATTGGGCTCATGGTGTTAACGGTTTCTTGGCCAATTTTGGTAGCGTCCATGTGCCGCATCACAAGTTAGTTCCAACAACAGACTTAAATGGTACTTTGGGCATGTCTATGTCTGTATTAGTGCTAATGATTTTTTATAGCTTTAAAGCTAAAGGTGTGGGCGGTTTTGTTCATGAGCTACTTTCAGCTCCATTTGGCGCAAAGTGGTACTTGGCTCCATTCAACCTTGTTTTAAATATCATTGAATTTATTGCTAAAGCCGTGTCATTGGGCATGCGACTTTTCGGCAACATGTATGCAGGCGAATTGGTGTTTTTGCTAATCGCTCTGTTAGGCGGCATCTGGCATTTTGGTGTCGACTTATCTTTCTTAGGCTTCGTTGGTCATGTTATTGCCGGCGCTGCTTGGGCTATTTTCCACATTTTGGTTATTTTGTTGCAGGCCTTTATTTTCATGATGTTGACCTTGGTTTACATCGGGCAAGCACATAGTCACCACTAATTTTTTTACCAACTGTTTTTTTATTTAGGAGTCAACATGCAAGCATTTCTAGCACAAGTTCAAGGTCTGACAGCAATCGGTATTGGCATCATTATCGGTTTGGGCGCTATCGGTGCCTGTTTAGGTATCGCATTGATGGGTGGTAAGTACATTGAAGCGTGTGCACGTCAACCAGAATTGATGGAACCACTTCAAACTAAGATGTTCTTGTTGGCTGGTTTGATTGACGCTGCGTTCTTGATCGGTGTTGGTGTTGCAATGTTGTTTGCTTTCGCAAACCCATTGTTAGCTGTTATCAAGTAATTTACGTAGTTATTGACGGGTGCAAATTGTGCGCCCGTGAGTATTTGTCATCGTGACCGAAAGGAACTAGCTGTGAACCTAAACGCGACCCTATTCGCGCAGATGGTCGTCTTCTTTATCTTGTGGTGGGTTGTTGCCAAATTTGTTTGGCCACCATTGGTAAAAGCTTTAGACGAGCGTGCCACTAAAGTGGCTGATGGTTTAGCTGCCGCCGAGCGTGGTAAAGCTGATCTTGAGTCTGCAAAAAAACGCGCTGAACAAGCGTTATCTGAAGCCCGCAATGAAGGTAGTCAGCGTATTGCTGATGCTGAAAAGCGTGCGCAATCATCTGCAGAAGAAATTAAAGCTAATGCACAAGCAGAAGCTGCTCGTATTATTGCTCAAGCAAAATCAGAAGCTGAGCAACAAGTATCTCGTGCAAGAGATGCGTTGCGTGCAGAAGTTGCAACATTAGCGGTTAAAGGTGCTGAGCAAATTTTGCGTCGTGAAGTGGATGCAAAAGTACATGCAGGCTTATTAGATCAGTTAAAGGCAGAGCTCTGATATGGCCGATTTAGCCACCATCGCCCGCCCTTACGCTGAAGCGCTTTTTCGAAGTGCAAAGCCAGCAGATTTAGCTGCATGGGCTGAGCAATTAGAAGAGTTAGCGCAAGTAGCTAGCAACCCAGATTTATTGACGGTTGCTAACAACCCTAAATTATCCGCAGCAAATTTGTTGGAGATTTTGTTAGGGGCTATGAAAGCTAAGCCTTCAGATGTTGTGAAAAATTTTGTAGAAGTTTTAACTCAGAATCATCGTTTACTTGCGTTGCCTGAGATTTCTGCTCAATTCACAGCTTTGAAAAATGCTCAAGAAGGCGCTGCTGAAGTTCAAATTACAAGCGCGTTCCCGCTTCAGGGCGAGGAATTAAACGCATTGTTATCTGTATTAAAGAAGCGTTTTGGTGGAAAAGAATTACGTCCTACAGTTACTGTGGACCCAGAATTGATTGGCGGAGTGTGCGTACAAGTTGGCGATGAAGTGTTAGATACTTCAGTAAAAGCTCGCTTAGTTTCGATGCAAGCCGCTCTTAGCGCATAAACGAATAAGATCCCAGGAGTAAGCAAATGCAACTCAATCCATCAGAGATCAGTGAACTGATCAAAAGCCGAATTAGCGGTGTAGGCGCTGGCGCCGAAGTCCGTAATCAAGGTACTGTTATTTCCGTTACAGACGGTATCTGCCGTGTGCATGGCCTTTCAGGCGTTATGCAAGGTGAGATGCTTGAATTCCCAAACAACACATTAGGTCTTGCGCTTAACTTAGAGCGTGATTCTGTTGGTGCTGTTATTTTGGGTGAATATGAGCACATCAGTGAAGGCGATGCAGTTAAATGTACAGGCCGCATTCTTGAAGTGCCAGTTGGTCCAGAGTTATTGGGTCGTGTAGTTAATGCGTTGGGTCAGCCAATCGATGGTAAAGGTCCAATTAACGCAAAATTGACAGACGTTATTGAAAAAGTAGCGCCAGGTGTTATTGATCGTCAATCTGTTAGCCAGCCAGTTCAAACTGGTTTGAAGTCAATTGATGCGATGGTACCTATCGGTCGCGGCCAACGTGAGTTGATCATTGGTGACCGCCAAACAGGTAAAACAGCTGTTGCAGTTGATGCGATCATCAACCAAAAAGGTAAAGGCGTTTATTGCGTTTACGTAGCGATTGGTCAAAAAGCTTCAACAATTGCAAACGTTGTACGCAAACTAGAAGAGCACGGCGCAATGGAGTACACAGTTATTGTGGCAGCGTCAGCTTCTGAGTCTGCAGCGATGCAATATTTGTCTGCTTATGCAGGTTGCACAATGGGTGAATACTTCCGCGATCGCGGTGAAGATGCATTGATTGTTTATGATGATTTAACAAAGCAAGCTTGGGCATATCGTCAAGTTTCTTTATTGTTGCGTCGTCCACCAGGACGTGAAGCGTACCCTGGCGACGTATTCTATTTGCACTCACGTTTGCTTGAGCGCGCTGCTCGCGTTAACGATGTATATGTTGAGAAATTCACAAACGGTGCTGTAAAAGGAAAAACAGGTTCTTTAACAGCGTTGCCAGTTATTGAAACTCAAGCAGGTGACGTTTCTGCTTTCGTTCCAACAAACGTAATTTCTATTACTGACGGTCAAATCTTCTTGGAAACTGACTTGTTTAATGCTGGTATTCGTCCAGCGATTAACGCGGGTATTTCAGTTTCTCGTGTGGGCGGTGCTGCTCAAACTAAAGTTATTAAGAAATTGTCTGGTGGTATTCGTACAGACTTAGCTCAATATCGTGAATTGGCAGCCTTTGCTCAGTTTGCATCTGACTTGGATGAGGCAACTCGCAAGCAGCTAGAGCGTGGTCGTCGCGTTACTGAATTATTGAAGCAGCCACAGTACTTGCCTTTGCAAGTATGGCAATTGGCAGCATCATTGTATGCAGCTAACAATGGCTACTTAGATGAGCTTGATGTGAAAGATGTATTAGCTTTCGAAAAAGGCTTACACGATCACTTGAAGAGCAAGTTTGCTGATTTAGTTGGCCGTATTGAAGATACTAAGGATCTCTCGAAGGAAGATGAAGCCGCGTTGCGTGCTGCAATCGAGGACTTTAAACGTTCAGCTTCTTTTTAATATAAGAAGCGAGGAGAGCCGAGATGGCCGGAACTAAAGAGATACGGACAAAGATCAAGAGCGTACAAAATACGCGCAAGATCACAAAGGCGATGGAAATGGTCGCCGCATCTAAGATGCGGCGTGCTCAAGAGCGCATGCGCAATGCACGTCCTTACACTGAAAAAGTAAGAAACATTGCTGCAAACTTGGGTCAAGCAAACCCAGAGTACCGCCCTGCTTATTTAGTTGAACGTGAAGTTAAAAAAGCGGGCGTGATTGTTGTTACGACGGACAAGGGTCTTTGCGGTGGTATGAATACCAACGTATTGAGATCATTGACTAACACCATGAAAGATTTGGATGCAAAAGGTGTTGAGTTGTCTTGTACAGCAATCGGTGCAAAAGGCTTCCAGTTCTTGAATCGAATTAAAGCGAAGATTGTTTCTCATGCAATTCAAATGGGAGATACGCCTCACTTAGATAAGTTAATTGGTGTGATTAAGGTCCAATTGGATGCTTATGAAAAAGGTGAAGTAGATGCTGTTTATTTGGCATATACAAAATTCATCAACACCATGAAACAAGAGCCAGTAGTTGAAAAACTATTGCCTTTGTCTAGTGATCGCTTAGAGCAAACAGCTGAAGAAAGTCGCGAATACGGTTGGGATTATTTATACGAACCAGATCCGCAATCAGTTGTTGATGAATTGTTGAAACGTTATGTTGAGGCGTTGATTTACCAAGCAGTTGCAGAAAATATGGCTTCTGAGCAGTCCGCTCGTATGGTTGCCATGAAAGCTGCTTCTGATAACGCGAAAAACGTAATTGGTGAGTTGCAGTTGGTTTACAACAAAACACGTCAAGCGGCTATTACTAAAGAGTTGTCCGAGATCGTCGGCGGCGCTGCAGCAGTTTGATAACGAATGTATTGTAAAAAATTAGTGATCGGAGAAATACGATGAGCAACGGAAATATCGTTCAGTGCATTGGCGCGGTGGTGGACATTCAGTTCCCACGTGACAACATGCCTAAAGTTTATGACGCATTAGTCTTGCAAGAGAGTGATGAGGCATCTTTCGCAGAAAAAGGTTTGACCTTTGAAGTGCAACAGCAATTAGGTGACGGCGTAGTTCGTACTATTGCATTGGGTTCAAGTGACGGTTTGCGCCGTGGCATGAGCGTAGCTAATACAGGTAAAGGCATTTCTGTTCCAGTTGGCCCAGCAACATTAGGCCGTATTATGGACGTACTTGGTCGCCCAATTGACCAAGCTGGTCCTATCGGAACAGATGAGCGTCGCGCGATTCACCAAGCGGCTCCTAAGTTTGATGAACTATCTCCATCAGTTGATTTGTTAGAAACAGGTATTAAGGTTATTGACTTAGTTTGCCCGTTTGCTAAAGGTGGTAAGGTTGGTTTGTTCGGTGGTGCGGGTGTAGGTAAGACCGTTAACATGATGGAATTGATTAACAACATCGCTAAGCAACACTCAGGTTTATCAGTGTTTGCAGGTGTTGGTGAGCGTACTCGTGAAGGTAACGACTTCTACCACGAGATGAAGGACTCTAACGTTTTAGATAAAGTTGCGATGGTGTTTGGTCAGATGAACGAGCCACCAGGTAACCGTCTACGTGTTGCGTTGACAGGTTTGACAATGGCTGAGCGTTTCCGTGACGAAGGCCGTGACATCTTGTTCTTCGTTGACAATATCTATCGTTACACATTGGCTGGTACAGAAGTATCTGCTCTTTTAGGTCGTATGCCATCAGCTGTGGGTTACCAACCTACATTGGCTGAAGAAATGGGCCGTTTACAAGAGCGTATTACTTCTACAAAAACTGGATCGATTACATCTATTCAAGCTGTTTACGTTCCTGCGGATGACTTAACAGATCCATCTCCAGCGACAACATTCTTGCACTTAGACTCAACAGTTGTTTTGTCACGTGATATTGCTGCTTTAGGTATTTACCCAGCGGTTGACCCACTTGACTCAACAAGCCGTCAGTTAGATCCACAAGTGGTTGGTGAAGAGCACTACGCTGTAGCTCGCGGTGTTCAAACAACATTGCAACGTTACAAAGAGTTGCGCGACATTATTGCTATTTTGGGTATGGACGAATTGTCACCAGAAGATAAGCAAGCTGTTGCTCGTGCTCGTAAAATCCAACGTTTCTTGTCACAACCTTTCCACGTTGCGGAAGTATTTACTGGTTCTCCAGGTAAATATGTACCATTGAAAGAAACAATCCGTGGCTTCAAGATGATTGTTGATGGTGAGCTTGACCATTTGCCAGAACAGGCATTCTATATGGTTGGCGGCATCGACGAGGCAATCGAAAAAGCTAAGAAGTTGCAGTAATACCAAGGAACGCACATGTCTAGCATCCACGTTGATGTAGTGAGCGCTGAGCAGTCAATTTTCGCCGGTGAAGCAAAGTTTGTTGCTTTACCAGGCGAAAGTGGTGAGTTGGGTATCCTTCCAGGACACACTCCGCTTATCACAAGAATTCGCGCAGGCGCAGTACGTATTGAAAAAGCTGATGGCGACGAAGAGTTTGTTTTCGTTGCTGGTGGCATCCTTGAGGTTCAGCCAAATAAAGTAACAGTTCTTGCTGATACTGCTATTCGTGGTCATGACCTTGATGAAGCTAAAGCAAATGAAGCTAAAAAGGCAGCTGAGGAAGCAATGCAAAATCGCACAAGTGATATTGATTTTGCCCATGCCCAATCAGAATTTGCCATGGCTGCAGCACAGTTAGCGGCTATTGCCAAATTACGCCAAAAAAGATAATTGACTTTAATTAACGATCGATTCCTGCGCGCATGCTTAAAGCAATCAACCGATAGAACACCTATTTGGTTGATGCGCCAGGCAGGTCGTTACTTGCCTGAATACAATGCGACAAGAGCAAAGGCTGGTAGTTTTCTTGCTCTAGCAAAAAACCCTCAATTAGCAACTGAAGTAACGCTTCAACCATTGGACCGATATCCATTGGATGCTGCTATTTTATTTTCAGATATTTTGACCATTCCTGATGCAATGGGATTGGGTCTTACATTTGAAGCTGGTGAAGGCCCGCGTTTTAGTAAACCATTGCGTGATGAACAAGCCGTTAATGCATTACGCCCTGCTGATCTTGATCAGTTGACGTATGTATTTGACGCCGTTAGCGAAATTCGCAAAGCATTAATACAAGATGGTAAGCAACGCGTCCCTTTGATTGGTTTCTCAGGTAGTCCGTGGACATTAGCTTGCTACATGATTGAAGGGTCTGGTTCTGCAGATTTTAAGCATACAAAAGATATGCTTTATCAGCGCCCTGACCTCATGAAGAAAATTATGGATATCAATATCCAATCTGTGGCTGCTTATTTAACGGCCCAGGTGGATGCAGGCGCTCAAGCTTTAATGATTTTTGATACATGGGGCGGATTATTGCCAGATGGTTGGTATCAACAAACATCATTAGCTAGCATGAAAGCCGTTATTGATTTATTACCAAGACAAAAAGATGGTCAGAAAATTCCAGTTTTAGTATTTACTAAAGGCGGTGGAATTTGGCTTGAAGATATCGCTCAATCAGGTGCAGATGTGATTGGGCTGGACTGGACTGCTTCAGTAGGTAAGTCACGTAAGCGCTTACTATCTAATAAAACGCCGCTAGCATTGCAAGGCAACTTTGACCCATTAGCTTTGTTTGCAAGCCCTGAACAAATTCAGGTAGAGGCAAAACGAATTTTAGATGAGTTGGCTCATGCCCCAAGTCTAGATTCTGGACTACATGCTTTAGATGGCCATATTTTTAATTTAGGACACGGGATTTCACAATTTACCAATCCTGAGCATGTGACAGCTCTAGTTGAAGCTGTTCAAACACACTCTTTCGCACTCAGAAATCAATAAAATAATGCTATGTTAGTGCAGACTTATGCACAGAGTAAGGCACTGCCGTAAACTAAACTTAAGTATTAGAGGCGAGTGATAGAATAATAAACATCTATTTGTAACCAATTGATTTATATGAATATTTAAATGGAATCATTTAAAATAGTTAAAAATCAGTGAGATATAAAATAAAAATAATTGGATAACTCAACATACTTATCCACAAGGTTTTCCACAGCAATTAGGGCATCTAGAAAAAACCATTAGGCAGCAAGATACTTCGCATCAAACTTAAAGTAAAACATGAACATTGATCATAAAAATAATCAAAAAAGCATTGTTCAGGTTGCTATTGATGTTCCCATTAATAAATTATTTGATTACTTGTGGGATGCTGCAAAGTTAGTAGAGATTCCAAAACGTGGCATGTTGATTTCAGTGCCATTTGGAAAAAAAGATGTCGTTGGAGTCGTGATATCGGTATCTGACAAATCAGATTATGAGTTGGATAAATTGAAAGAAGTATCAGGTCTTGCTCCAACCTATCCCTTATCGGAAGATTTGATGAGTATGGCTGAATTTGCCGCAACTTATTATCAAAGGTCTATTGGTGAGGTTCTTGTAGCTTCAATCCCTGTGGGATGGAGAAAGGCTGCTAAGTGGGGGACCTTAGCTAAGCCAAAAAGACAAGTTAAAGAAAAGATAGGCAAGGAAAAAACAAAAACAGATGAGCTGGATAAAACAAAGCACATTGAGTTAAATGGCCAACAAAAAGAAATTATTAAAACCCTAAGTACCGCAAGTTTAGAAAACAAATTTCATACGTATGTACTGCAGGGTGTGACTGGCAGTGGAAAAACGCTAACTTATTTAACTTGGTTGTCTCAGGTATTGGTTAATAAGGCAGATCAAGTATTAATCATGGTTCCCGAGATTAATCTCACGCCTCAGTTGGAGCAAAGCGTTCGAGAAGCATTTCCAGATAAGGTGTTGGCCGTACTTCATAGCGGTTTAACAGATAGAACGAGAGCCGATGCTTGGGCAGCTGCTAACACAGGTCGTGCTCAAATAATTCTAGGGACAAGAATGGCCATCATGGCATCTATCCCAAATTTAAAAGCGATTGTTGTTGATGAGGAGCATGATCTTTCTTATAAGCAACAAGAGGGTGTGCGTTATTCCGCGAGAGATTTAGCTATTTGGCGCGCCAAGAAAAAAGAAGCCGTAGCGTTACTTGTATCTGCAACACCCAGTCTAGAAAGTTGG